>Ga0116204_1000191_pt1 | contig 32234 bp, 35 predicted proteins | sample LakKivwa52mmetaG_FD_94481 | JGI IMG/M metagenome (GOLD analysis project Ga0116204, IMG submission 94481) | Anoxic lake water microbial communities from Lake Kivu, Rwanda to study Microbial Dark Matter (Phase II) - Lake Kivu water 52m metaG | ecosystem: Environmental > Aquatic > Freshwater > Lake... | reverse complement strand
TCTACATAGAATGTGAAATTCACCCCCCCTCCCGACCCGAGAGTTGATGTCCCGGCCGGGCTGAGTGTGTAAGAGCCGTATCCTGCTGGTGCGCCCGCGAAATCCCTGATTGCTGTCGTGAATTGTCCGATTTCGGCAAGAGATGCGGGGGAACCTGCGGAGTTTATTGTCTGGAAAGTTATTGGAACATCCTGCTGGCCTTTTGAGACTATCGAAGGAAAGCCCGCCGCAACTGAGGAGAGAAGAGCGGGGCGGTTCTGGACGGTAAAATTGATGTTAACTGTGCTAGAGTTCCCTTCAGAGTCGGTAACTGTTATCGGCGCCGCATGGGGATTCGTCCCCGAAGACGCCCTGATTGAGTTTATTGTGAGGGCAATTGTCGCTGACGCCATGTCAGGGAGGCCTGTCTCCCCAATCCCCACCCTCGGAACGCATCTGAGGGTGTCGTTGTTTATTATCTGGGGAGTCGAGAGGCCGGGCGGGCATATCGGGTTCGGGAAAGAGAGTATTGTCCCGGTGGCGGAGATTATTGACGAGAGCGAAATTTCTATCTGCGTTGTTGTCGCAGGCCCGCTTCCCGGGCTAAGGTCAATTGCGCCCGTATAGAACTCGAGATAAACGTTCGACTGGTTCGTTGAGAGCCTCTCCGGGACTGCAAAGCCGGGCCGGTCAACGGAGGGCGAAAAGGTAGGGTCCGCCGAGAATGCGGCCGGGAGCAAAAGGGCGAAAACTGCGAGAGCTAGGATTGCTGCCCGCGCCCTATTTCCTCTCATTCTGCCCTCCCCCTCCTGAGGCGATTTTTTCCAGGTTTATTTTCCCGGCGGAAACAAGGTCAAGAAGTTTCCTTAAAAGTTCGGATTTTGAAATCCTGCGGGAAGTCGGCTTGTCCCGGTTGTAATTGAAGATGATTTCGTCTACGGACCTCATTTTTTCGTCTTCATAGTCGAAACTAGCCCGCATTGGCCTTTTTTTGGGTAAATCTCCTTTTAAACCTTTGCCTAGCTCAATGAATTGATTAAATATGCAATTGCTCAATTGAGGTACTGCTCAATTGAGTGATTGAGCTACTTTTGAAGGGAGGAAATCCCCCTGAAAACGAGCCTCTTTGAGAGACCTATTATTGCGGAGAGCTCTCCGGAATGGCGGAGTATCAGGCGTTTCCCCTCTCCTTGTATTGCATATCCCCCTGCCTTCCCCTTGTACTCTCCCGAGCGGACGTATTTCTCGGCCTCCCTCTCCCCGAACTTCCTGAAGAAAATCCGCGCCCTTGCGACTCCCGAAACTTCCCGTCCGGTGGAGTTGTCAATGACAGTCACTCCGCAGAATATTTCCTGGCTTTTGCCTGAAAAACTCAAAAGGGTCTTCTTCGCTTCCTTTCTTCCCTTCGGCTTGCCGTATATTTTCCCCTGGAAGAAGACGACGAGATCGGAGCCAATTATGAGAGCGTCCTTAGGCGCGCGCCCCCTTACTGCCCGGGCCTTTCTCCTTGAAAGGAGAAGAACCAGTTTTCGGGGGTCTTTTTCTGAAGACCTCTCTGAGACTTTTGGGGGGATTTCGAGAAACTTTATTCCCCAGGAGGAAAGGAGCGCCCTCCTTCTGGGAGAAGTGCTCGCAAGAACAATTACCCTTCCTCCCGACACGTTAAAACCCCTTGCGCAACTGTGGCGTTCCCTTTTTAATTAATCTTGCCTATTTCGCAAAAATCTCAAGAGTGTCCTCGTCTTTTAAGACGAAATCCAAGCCCACCCTTGACCCGGAATGCTGGGACTCTTTTCTCCATACGCGCGCGAACCGGAAAGTCTCGAGAATTTCCTTGTGTATTGTCCTGACAGCGCTCCGAACAGTCGCCCCCCTGTCCATGACGAACGGCCTCTCGTCAACCTGTCCTGCCTTCTTCGTGAAAACCTTCATTTTCCCACTCTCCTTCCATGCGATTTCCCCGAGAATTGAGAGGGATGCCCGGGCGGAGGGGCTTGAGAATATAACCGGATACGGGCAGCTCTCGAGCGCCGGCTTTGCGAGGTCGAACTTGTTTGCGACAACTACTATCTTCTTCCCGGATATCCCGGCCTTTTTCATCTCGGTCTGGAGCCCCTGGAACTGCTCTTTTGCAAGCCTTGAATCGAGAATTAGCGCGAGAACGTCCGCGTTCCTTATTATTGCGAACAGCTCGCCCCTTCCGGAATCAAAGGTCCCTGGGACAATTGCCGGAACCTCTATTACCTGAAAATCCATTCTTGAGAACTTTAGCGTCCCTATTTCGGGGAAGCGGGTGGTGTATGGTGTCGGGGAGATTTCGGGTTTCGCGTTCGTTATTGCGGAGAGAACTGTTGATTTCCCGGCCCCGGGATATCCTATCAGGACTATTTGGAGTATTCCGGTCTTTTTAATCGAGAATGCGCTCGTCCCGCCCCCTTTCTTCTTGGACGCGGTTATCAGCTGTTCCTTCAGCTCAGAGAGCTTCTTTTTCAGTTGCGCCCGGAGCTTCTCCGCCCCCTTGTGGGTGGGGGCCATCCTTATCACTTCCTCGAGAGCCGATATTTTCTCGGGGATTGTCTTTGCCTTTTCGTACTTTTCCTTTGCGGAGAAGAATTCCGGGTTTGCGTTAAGGGGAGGCATTCTTCGGTTAATGAAATACCCTTGTTTTAAAAGTAATTGTGGGGAGATATCCCTATGGAAAGGGGTTTATTCGCTTTCGGGGCCCTCGCAATTCTTGCAATTCTGCTTTCAGCGGGCTTTTCTCTCGGAACTCCTGACGCATTTTCAGGGGCCGAAATTTCTTTCAGGGTTTCTGGCTCGGCAAGCGTCTCTTCCGGGAGCTTTCGGATGCTTAACTTCACCACAAACCTCTTTCCCAAGGAAGACGAGCGCCAGAGCGTATTGTGCTCCAAATCCCTCTCGCCTTCCGGATTCATGGAATTCTCCTGGAAATCAGGGGAAACTCCCTTTGTCGAATATTCTTGCTCTGTTAGAACGAAAACTTACGGCCCGAAAATATCCGGAACTGAAAAATACCCCCTGGAAGGCCTCCCCGCCTCATTCTCAGAGTTCCTCTCGGAAGGGGAAACTGTGCGCCTGACTCCAGATATACGGGCGCTTTCGCAAAGCCTTGTCATTGGGGAGACGACAGAATTTGGCGCCCTCCTGAAAATCGCCGATTTCGTCAATAGAAACATTACATACGACGGCTCCGTTTTCGGCTCGCGCCTTGACACTGGAAAAGTTCTTGCGGGAAGGAGGGGCGTCTGCGAAGAGTTCGCGCACCTCTTCATTGCGCTCGCAAGATCCGCCGGAATTCCCGCCCGCTATGTCGGGGGATTCGCATGGGGGGGAAGGGAGACTGCGGAATTCGGGAGCCACGGATGGGCGGAAGCGTATTTCCCGGGGAAAGGATGGGTGCCGTTCGACCCGACAACGGGCTTTGCCCAGTACGGCTGGCTTGACACCTCCCACATAAAGATCTACACTGCGCCTGAAGCCGCGAAATCCGTCGAGCAGGTGAGCTATGATTTCCTGAAAAGCCCTCCCTCTGTTTCATGGATTGGCATAAACCCGACGAATCCGAAATTCTCGCTTGTGAGCGGGTCAGAGGAGGGGTTCAATCCGGGGGCTCTCTCGAAAATAACGGTCTCGAAGGGAAGGGTTGCTCAGGAAGAAGCGTTCCTCGTCAATTCAACTGTTTCAAACGCGCTCCCGACCGCAATAGGATTGTCCGCTTCCCCGATATATCACGCAAGGAACCTCGCGGACGGCGAGAATCTCGCGCTTGTCTTTTCGAGCGGCCCTGTTGTTGTCCCGGCAAGGGGTTCTTCGAGCGCGTATTTCGTTCTCAGGGCTCCGGAAAATATTGCGCCCGGCTATTATTACGAATACCCGATAGGGGCGGCTGTTCTCGGAAATCCATCAGGGCCAAAGGTCCAAGTTATTGCTGAATCGGGAAAGGGAACTGCCGCTCCCGAGATTTTCCCCGATTACGGGATTTTCTACGGCTCTCCTGGACGCCAGGAATTCCTCTTCCAGCCGGAAACGGGGATTGAGCGTAGCTTCAAGTTCCCAATCTCCTCCGGAAAAACGGAGGTCTCACTCCGGGGATTCGGAAAGGGCCTCGTGTTCTCGTCGACCGGAAGCGTTTTCTTCGCAACCGGCGAGACTCCGGAGGTCTCGGTAATTGCCCCAAAGGAAGGGTATGTCGGGGAAAATCTCGAGCTCTCGATATATTCGGAGGAGGAGGTCTCCGCGGAATATCAGGGCAAGGAATACGTAATCCCGAAAATGACTGAAGGGAAAATACCTATTGGAGCGGGCGAGAGCTTCTCAGTGAAAATAACGCTTCTCAACGGAACGGTGAGGGACGTGTCCGGGACTGTCCGGAGAATACCAAAGCCCACAGTCTCCCTCTCAATTCCCCTCGAGATAAAAAAGGGCGGGGAGACTCTCTCCGATTTCGCAATAGTCTCCAACGGCCGTCTCACATACCAGGGGATTTCGAACTTTCCTGGGAATTTCGTCTCAGGCGAGCCCTGCTCAGACGTGAAAATTGAGTATGAGGTGGAGTATGAGGACATGCTCGGCCGGAAAGGGAGGACTTCTGGGACAGTCGCATCCAGGATTTCATGCGGAAAGAGCGCGTTTTCGGAAATGCTTTCCAATTTCTTCCGGTGGCTTTTCGGGAAATGATTTAAAACGGGAGGGAGGGACTGCAATTCCAAATGGGAATTGATTTCATAAGCCTGGCGCTTGACGAGCTTGAGAAATGGGATTCCCAGCTGGTGGACCTCGTAAAAGAGGAGAAAATAAATCCCTGGGACATTGACATAACAATTCTCACGGGGAGGTATCTTGAGAGGATTTCGGCAATGGCCAGGCTCGATTTCAGGATACCCGCAAAGGCCCTGATAACGTCAGCAGTCCTCCTGAAGTTGAAAAGCGAGAAATTGTTCTTTGAAGAGAAGGAGAAAATTGAGAGGGAGGCCCGGACAGTCGCAGACGCCCTTGAAATTGACATCAATTCGGTCCCGGATCTCCATCCTGTGAGGAGGATTGTTGAGAGGAAAATCACTATTGTCGAATTGGTTGACGCCCTGAGGAGCGCTTTTGAGGTCGAGAAGAGAAAGCTAATGCGGAGGAAAAACCTCAGGCAGATCGGGGTGAAAATAACGACTGCCAATATCGAGGAAGTCATGCGTGACCTCCGCGTAATTTTCGACGACTTGTTTTCCGCAAGGGAACGAGTCTTCTTCTCAGAAATCCTCCGGTACAAAAAGTTCGAGATAGCTTTCCTCGCAGTCCTCCAAATGGCGAACAATAGCGAACTTGACCTTATTCAGGAGGAATGGAACGGCCCAATTGAGATAAGGCGGGCGGAACCCGCCCTTCTTCCCCCTGTCGAAACCGCGTCCGTAGAGGAACCGAAAGGAGGTTTCCCGGATGGAAGATAGCGAATTTTCAGGAGAAATTCGGGAAGAAAATGAGCCTTCTCAAGGGAGCGTATCTGATGAAAAAAGGCCGGAGCCTCCTGAAAGGGAAACTAGCCCGACGGAAAATAGGCTGCTTGTCGAGGCGGCGCTTTTCATTTCGGGAAGGGGTCTTAGCGTTAAAGAAATTCTAAAGGCAGTTCCGACCTTGACTCCGGCAAGAGCGAGAAACGCCCTCGAATCCCTTGCTGGGGAGAACAGGCCGGATAGCGCCATTCAAGTCTCAAGGGAGGTCGGCGCCGAAATAAAGTACAAAATGAAAGTGAAGGACTCATACCTCTCAAGGGTCAGGCGTCTTTCGAACTTCACCGACTTGTCCGACGGCGAGACAAAGACCCTCGCGGTAATAGCCTTCTACCAGCCAATAAAGCAGAGCGAAATTGTGAAAATACGCGGGAACCGGGCATATGAGCAGGTGAAAAACTTGATTGGCGCGGGGCTAATTGTCGCGGAACCAAAGGGAATAACCCGGGTCCTCAAAACAACGGAGCGCTTCTCAGACTATTTCGGGGCGCCCTTGGAATCCCTGAGGGACAAATTGGATTCAAGGGACAAGGCAATAATTGACGGTGCGGTTGAAAAGGCAAGGGAGGAGGTTTCTTCCGAGGAAGATGGGGCGCCGGGCCCTCTTCAGGATTCTGACGGCGCTAAAGAGGAGCCGGTCTCCGAAAGCGGGAATTGGGAAGAAAAGCCGGAGGGCAAGGAGGCGTCCCCCAGGTGAACAGCCTAGAGTTCTTCCTCGCATCGAAATGGGTTTCTGAGAATCTCCCCGGAGCGAAAGTGGAAAAGGGGATTTTCCGGATTTCCGATAATTCTTTCTCAATAGAATTCTATTCGAAGGGGCTAGGCGGGAAAAAGAGCCTTGTAATTGAAAAGGGCTCCTTTGGCTTCCTTGACAAGCCCCCTGAAAAGGAATCGAAAGAGCCCTGGAAATTCGGGCGGGAGTTCCTTTCCGGAAGGACAGTTCGGTCGGCAGGGCAAGTCGGATTCGACAGGATTCTCCGAATCGATTTCGCGGGGCAAGTCTCCCTAATCCATGAGGCTTTCTCGGGGAACGTCCTCATACTGAAAGGGGAGGAGGACATTATTGCATTCGCCCTTGAGAAGAGGGCCTGGCGGGGGCGGAAAATATTCCCGGGGGAGCGCTATATTCCGCCAATTGGAGCCAAAAAGGGCCCCCTTGAGCTTTCAATTGACGATTTCAAACTCCCTGAAAACAGCTCTCTTGGAAAATTCCTCGCAGTCGACCTGGGCCTCGGCCCGGAAATATCTGATAAAGTTCTCGAGGCATCGGGCGAGGACCTGGAAAAGGCGCTAGGGAAAATTCGCGAAATTTTCTCCGGAAATCCCGGGTTCCCTGTGTTCTCTCCCGACAAGGGAGCTCCAAGGGTCCGGGAGAGGGCGGACACGAAAGGAAAGCAAGAGTCAAGAAGGGTTGAACTTTCCGAGAAGAACATTCTGGCCTTGGAAGAAAAGGCACAGGAGGCAAAGCGGGCCGGGAACCTGATATTGAAGAACCTCCCGCTTGTAGATTCCGAAATAGGAAGGGCAAGAGAAGGGCTCCCCCCAGAAAAGGCGCGGGAATTCAGGAAAAAGGAAGGAATTCTCCTAATTGACCTCAAATAGCGAAAAAGAATAAAAACACGGCTTTTCTCCTGCAATTGATGGCAAACTCGAGTCAAGGGCACATTTCTCATCAGGGCGCGCTTTCCTCCCCAATTGAGCATCGGGGCTATAGCAGGATAATGGCTCCCTTGGCAAGGGAGGCGACATACCATTGGAAGGCGGTCCTTTTTCTCTCCTTTCTGATTTTCCTTGGGGGCGTATTTGTAACCTCAGACCCGATCTTCACTTCATACCTCGGCCCGACAGTCCTCCTGTTCGCATCCCTTGTCGTCGCAACGTCAACGCTCCTCACAGTAATGCTCAAGAGCTTCAGGAAGGCATTGACAATACTCTATCCGGCAGTCTTCTCAATCCCAGTAACCCTCCTCGTTTTCTTCGCATTGGGACACACCCCCTCAGGGATTGAAGGGCTCTTCGCCGCGTTCACTTTCACTACGGCAGTCGGGATAAATTACACCCTTGTCAAGAAATATTTCGACGAGAGGAGAAAGCCAGCGACAGTAATGACCTCGATTTTCGAGACATATTCAAAGCTCTCGAAAGGCGTCGCCGGAATCTACATTATCGAGACCCTGATGTTCGTCGGAATTGCGGCGTTCACGTACGAATACACCGGATATCTCGGGATTCTCACGGCAGTCGCAAATGGGATAGCTCTCATGGCCTCCGCCGCAATTGTTCCGGCAGGAGTGATGTTCTACGAACACGTGATGGCGGCAAGAGTCCTCTCGGAGCACGAGGAGAAGGTGCTGACATATACAAAGAGCTTTGGGAACGACAAAAAGCATTCGCCTGTGATTGCCGGCTGGCTCGGAGTTGCGACGGAAAAAGTCGAGGGGGCGCTAGAAAGCCTCTCCGCCAAGGGATTTTTGGGCTCCCACTTTTTTGCAATTGACGACCCCTTGGTCTGGTTCCTGATGACTTCGGCATATTTCATGGGGGCGATTTTCTCGAGATGGGGCCTGCCCTCGCTATCGAGCGTCTGGTACGATCTCGGGATAATCTTCCTCGCGACAGTTTCAATCTGTCTTCTCTCGCCCCAGAACCTCCCGGGAATCCCGAAATCCCTGAGAAGGTTCCTCGGGATTGTTCTCGCGGTTGCGACCGGAATTATCGCGTTCAGGACATCGTTCATCCTCTTCCAGGCGGTCTTGGCCCTCCTGATTGTGGGGCTTGTCTCGATATTCTTCGCGTCCTCTGGCGCATGGATTGTCGGAAACGTAGCGGTCTCCGTCTATTTCTCGCTGGTATTTCTCCTGGGCTGGCTCCAGTTCGACTATGTCGAGACTGCGCCAAAGCTCTGGGCAGTGGGGACAGGAGTTGTCGTTTTCCTAATGCTCCTCCTCTTGGAAGAGGAAGCATATGTGCCTATCAAGAGGGACTAGTTAGGAAAAATTTCGGAAAATTCGTTCCCTATCCTCTTTTTCCTGGGAAGATTTTGGATATATTTCAATTAAAGTGAGTCTGCTTTTTTCCGGAAACCAGGCGAAAATTACCCGTAGTTTGTCTGTTGTCTGCAAGTCCCTTGAGCGGAATTTTTTCGCCTTGAATATTCTGGCTTTTACCTTTTCTCCGAGGTCGGAAATCCGGACAACGCCGGACATTGTCTCCGGACCGGTCGAGAGGGCTTTCTTGAAAACTTCAATGTCCTTTCTCAGGGAGCGCAGGCGCTTCTTCTCAAGACGCTCGACATCCCTTGAGAATTCCGCGAGTTCGGAGAACGCTATTTCCAATGGCTCTGAATTGAGGGGAACAAAGGCGGGCGACATTTTTCAATCCGCCTATTTGGAGGATTCCCGCACAGACAAGAGGGCGTCCCGGTAGAAAACAAGCTCATAATCTATTTCCTCCTTCATTTTAGTCGCTTTCCAGGGCATATCTCGGTGGGACAGCTCGCTTATCTGGGTTGCGTTCATTGAGGCAAGCTTTGCAATTGTCCGGTCAAGAATCTCCTTTTCGGCACCATCGAAGAGGGAGAGGTCGGGCTCTGCCAAGGGAATGAACTTTATTCTCTCGGAATTGCCCGCTTTCACGTGCTCTTCTTTTATGAGCTTCTTCGCCTTCATTTCAGAGATTGCCGAGTCAAAGTGGCAGGGGGCAGGGCCGTGCTCTATTTTCCGGTAGGTTTCGCCAGTAATTGACGCGTTCCTGAGCTCATAGCTGTCAAAATCCGCGAAATAGAGGAGCTTCCAGAGAACGGTTTTCCCAAAAGTCCTGATGTTCGCGCATTTGGACGCAATATAGAGAATCGCTGTCTTGAACTTGTCCTTGCTGAAACCGGGCCTTTTCCTTGATTTTGCAGACACGCCTGAATCTTCCGAAAACATCTTTTGTTCCCGCCTTATAAGAAATGCCCCTTTTGGCTTTTTAATCGGCAGGAGGGCGGTTTTCCGGTGTTCCCCAATTTCGGAAAATCAGGATTAAGCGGAACTGGTTTTTGTAGGACGGGTGGAGCTCCAGGAGTTTTTTGTTTATCTTCTCCTGAAAGAGGTAATCGGGTTAAAATTAATAGGGGAAATATACATATCATATATTTATAAGCAAACAGCGGAAATTCTGACAAACCGGTAATGGACACATTCGCCGTCAACGGGCAACGGCTCTCTTATCTTTTGGATTTGTTCGGCCTAACTAGCAAGGATTTCTTGGAATTCGTCAATTCTGGCAAAAAACGGAAACTTATAGATGAGGCCTCCTTTGGAGAAATTCTCGCGGGCTCCCTTAGAGTAAATCTCGCATTTCTGAAGAAAATTGACGCACTATTTGGAAAGGGGCTGAATTGGTACCTTGCAGAGCGCCCCGCTCCGAAAAAAGAAAACAGCATTTTCTTCCGAAAGAGCAGATTCGCAAGCGAAATAACTATTGAGACACGAAAAGTCACCCTTGGTTTTGAAGAAAAAACCGCAGAAATACGGAAGTTGTGCGACAACATAGGCTTCAAGAACGAACTGCGCCTCAAGAAATTCTCGGTTGAAGACAGCCCCGAAGATTCTGCGGAAGAAGTCTTGGTAGAATTGACAAAAACAAGGGAAGAATTGGGGAAAGCAGGCCTCCTTGAAAGGGGTTCTGATGAACGAACTTACCTGAAAAATTTCGTGAAGGCAATTGAGAAAGCAGGCATATTCGTACTGGAATATTTGGAGCATCCAGCCAAAAAGGAGCGCGTTTCCTTTGATGGCCTGTTCATAAGACCGAACTTTTTGGTAATCAAGAGGCAGACATACTATTCTCGGGAGCTCTTCACTCTAGCGCACGAGCTAGGTCATTGCCTTCTTGGCGAAGAAGAAATTGAAAGCGTAAACGAAGCGGAAGGGACATCTGACGCAGATGCGGTTGAAAACTGGTGCAACCGCTTTTCATACCGGCTTCTCCTTGGAGAGCACGAAAAAGAGCTCAATTCTATCCCGCCACTATCTGAGGAGAATGGAGAAGATTTTGATCTCTTGGTTGAGGAGATTCGCAAAAAGACGCATCTGAGCAAATCCTCGCTTTATGTTTCCCTGGCTAGCAAAGGCAAAGTATCCAAAAGGGCGTTATCGCAAAAGCTCTCGGAAATTGACGAAAGCGTCAGAAGGAAAGAGGAATCGGACAGGCGGGCAAGGGCCGAATCAAACTCCCTTCGGATTGCCGAAGGAAAAGATGTTCCATTTTTCCCTAGGAAAAAAATCCGGTCGGAGCTCCTAAAGGAAATAGCCAGGATAAACTATTTCCGGGGAAACCTTGAAGAGGGCGAGCTCTGCCAACTTTTGGAAATAAAATCGAATGAGGTTGGGAGGGAAATCTACTAGTTGGGCTCCCCGGCAACGCCCGTTTTCGTAATTGACACGAGTTCCCTTGTGAATTTCGTCAGGTTCTACGGCTTTGGCGGGGGAGAAACCTTCGAAAAACTCCTCAAATTTTTCAATGAAAAAATCTCCGCAGGAGAGATAATTGTGATTGACAAGGTTTCCGAAGAGCTGAAAACCTCTTCGGAAGCTAGCTCCCTGAGAGTGGGACGGCCAAAGGGCACAGCGCATCTCCTTGATTCGGTCAGGGCGCTTGTTGCAAAGCACGCTATACGGAAAAATTATCTGCCGAAAGATCTTTCCTCCGACGAGGCGTATTTCGACAAATATGAGAATGAATTTGCAGACGTTTTCCTTGTCGCATACTGCCTTGAAGCTCGAAAAATTGGAAGGTCTGCTGTTCTAGTCAGCGACGAATCGGGAAAATCAAACGACGGAAAGCCTGTCGAGAAAATCCCGACAATCTGCAACCGGGAGAAACTCGAGTGCATTAACATTTCCAAGCTTCTGTTTGACAAGTACGAAGGTGAGCTGAAATTCTCCCTTGAAGTCCTAAAGCAGCAAGGACAGGACGCTATTTGACGCTCTCTTCCACAATCTTCCGCTCTTCTTCGGTGAGACCATAGAGGTCATAGACAAGGCAGTCTATTTCCTTGTCAGTCTTGGCAATTTCCTCTTCCAGGCGGGCGCGCTCCTGGGTGTTCTTGTCGCCCAGTTCGGAGAGTTTCTTGTTTAAGGAGAGCATTTTATCGACTAAATCCGATACATTTTCTTGTTGGTGGGGTATTGCGTTGGGAATAGGAAGTTTCTTCAAATCTTTCATAGACAGACGGGGAAATAATTCCTGTTTGCTTTTTGAGCCGGTATTTTTGATAATATATCCGATTGTTTTCGAGTTTAAAATTCCAAGAATAAATTTAGGTAAGAATTTATTGCCAACCTTTACATTGAGAATGGTCTTATAAGTGCACATAGGTTCATACAGCAATGTAGCGAACAGGGTCTTACCAACTATTTCTCTTATAACGATTCGTTCTCCTTCAAAGAACTTTTGAGGAGGATAATTATACAACCAGTCACCAAATTTAATCCAATTATTTTGGGCATAATCAAATGAGTAACGGAGAATATTTTTGCCTCCGAGTTCAGGTAAATAGTCAGAACCTTTCTTCGTCTTTGAATGGAAAATGCGATTTTCTATTTGCTCTTTCGTGTGTTTTGTGTTATGATATGCCTGTAAACCTAACGCAGTTTCAGCAGCAGAGGATAGTGGAACGGACTTTCGTAGTATTTTAGTAATCAATTTTCCTGCTTCGACATTCATTTCAACAGAAAATAAATATTCGTCCGACTTCCTCCACTCTTCTTGCAAAATGCTAAACCTTGTTTGTTTACTCAAACTACCGCCATCTATGTTATTAACGTGAATTACTTGAACCATTTGACCTTTATGTGGTTGTCGCTTTCTAACTACAAAAACCACATAATTCATTGAAATATCAAACACACCTTGCGGTAGAACAACTATTTGTTGTATACTTGTCTTATCAAGTAAATATTTCCTTAGGAGTCTGGCTGATGAAATAGATAACCATGAGTTTGGCACAATCAAACTAAAATAGCCATCCTGATTTACGAGGTCAACTCCTAATTGTATGAAGAATCTAAATAAATCTGGTTTTCCATAAGCAGTTTCAAATCTTTTTTGTAAGAATATTTTTTCTGTATTGGAGATACTCAATGTCCAAGGAGGATTCCCAATAATAACATCAAACCCTCCGCCATCCTTCATTACCTCGGGAAACTCGTCTTCCCACTTGAAGGCGAACTCGCTGACTTTGGGGTCGTCAATCAGGGAATTCCCGTGCCGGATGTTCCCTTTCAGCATCGGGAGCCGGTGCCTGGTTTCCGCCGCTTTCAAGAGGAGGTTTAACTGCGCAATCTCGACCGCTTTCCCGTCCAAATCAACCCCGAAAATGTTGTTCTGGAGAATCTGCGCCTTTCGCTTGATAACGTCTTCCTCCCCGAGTTTCGTCTGGTGGGGCCCTTTCTCATTTTCAGAATAGAACTCGTCTAACACCTCGAATGCCTTTAGGAGAAACGAACCGCTTCCGCAGGCCATGTCAAGGACTTTTAACTTCTCAGCATCTTTTGGCTTTTTCAGCCCCTTTAGAGCCTCTCCAAGGGTGTTTCTGACAATATAATCGACAATATACTCGGGAGTATAGTATATCCCCTGCTCCTTCCGGTGGGACTGGATTCTTCCGATGTATTTCTCATACATTGACCCCAGGATGTCTGCCGGGATTGCATCGAACCTATACTCATAGAGGTCGTCCTTTTCATAAGTTCCCTTCAGTATGTCGAAATATGTCTTGTTGGGTATTTTCGCGGTTTCGCATTCGTGCCTTGCGGACGGGTCGCCCTCCTTGTAAGTGAAAAGCCCGCTGTCATATATTCTGTCATATTCCCGGAATAGGCGGTTGACCCTCTCTTGGACTGAGATTGTCCCGTCGTTCCTGTATGCCTGCACAATGTCATAGAGGGTTTCATTCGGCTTGGCTTCCTGCCTCCTGTCCTCGACTGTGCGCATGAAAATTATTCTGTTAAGAATCAATTGGGCGATTTCCTCTAGGGTCTCTTTCGAATAGGTTTCTTTGGGGTTGTTCTCCTTTATAGAGTCAATTAGTTTCTTTCTCCAGGAAAGAATGTCGTCCAATAGTTCATCATCAATCCGAACGGTCTGCTTTACACGCCCTTCAGTCTCCGCTTCGCCGTCAATTAGCCCGTTCTCAAAGCTCTCTTTTGAGAGCAAGAAGAGCTCTTCTGCGCTCTCCGGCCGGTCAAGGGAAACTCTCCTGAAAACGTGCCTTGAGATGTGCTTTTCTTTAGTGTTGCAGAGGAGTATTATTGTCTCCTCAAAGTTCGAGAGAACAGCCCATCTCTTGTTCCTGTTCTTTGCATAGTTTACCGCCTGCTTGATGTCGGTTTCAGTCAGAACTTTGGCTTTCTTCGTTTCAAGGAAGAATGAAAGTTTCCCCTCAATGTAGAAAACATAGTCCGGACGGCCGTCCGGTTGGGATTCTTGCTCCTTTACGTCTTCTCCTCGGACATCCCATCCAAGGGCCTCGAACATTGGCTCAATGAATTTCCTGCAAATATCCCTCTCGGAAAGCGCCCCCTTGTCCGGCTCTGATTTGAATTTGTTAGAAAGGTTGCCGAATTTTGAAAGGAATTCCTCCTTTTGGAAAGTCACTTTGGGGGCACGCGCCTCGGATTAAAAAGAATTTCCTCCAATTTCGGTTCTTGTCCGTCCTCCGGACGGACCTTGGGGGTCAGGATTAACGTGAAGCCTCTCCGGCCTAAAGGCCGGAGCTTCACCTAAATTGTCGCTATTATTTCAGGCTTCATCCACGCCCTGAAGGGATTGGCTTTCGCCTGAAGGGCGGGGGTAAAACTGGGGGGCGAAAGCCCCGCGGTTTCGAGTCCTAGCCAAACATTCTCAATGAAGAGGCGGGCCCGGACGAATTGCTGTCCTCCGCCGAATCGGGCCTCTTTTCAAAGAGCTTCCTCTTGGGCTTTTCAGACTTTTCCGGAGCCTCTATTTTCCGGACGTTCTTCTCGAAATCCCGTATGAGGTTATCCAGCCAGTCCCGCAGTTCCCTTGCGGCCAAGGGCGAGAGGGCGACTTCCACCCTTGCCTCAGGCGCGTTCCTTCCTGCATCGAAGAATAAGAGACGAAAGTCATATGGAGTGAATCCTCCGGCAGCGCCAATTGCATAGACTTTGGGCATTTTTTCAGGAATTACTATTTCCTTGTGTATGTGCAGGGGCTTTTTGTTTGGATTCCCTTGGATTTCTTCGGCCATTATTAAGGGGAACAACATAAGTTTAAAAATAGTGCCTAAAACCGCCCTTTTAGGTTTCTTTCGCTTTTTTGTTTTCAGGAAAGCGGGGGAACTGGAAAGAATGGAGAAAAACGAAAAATGGCGGAAAATCCGAAAATTGGGGACTTTGTTGCTGTAAGCTATATTGGAAAAGTTGCGGGCTCTGGGGAAGTCTTCGACCTCACCGGGGAGAAGGAAGCAAAGGAGCATAACTTGTTCTCAGACCACGTGATATACGGGCCAATGGTTGTCCGGCTCGGGAGCGGGCACATGTTAAAGGGCCTGGAGGACGCGGTCCTCAAAATGTCCCCCGGCGAGAAGAAAACTGTCAGGTTGGGGTCTTCTGACGCGTTCGGCCCTAGGGACCCGGGGAAAATCCAGACCGTCCTAGACAAGATTTTCAAAGAAAGAAAGCCCGCGCCCGGAATGGTTGTGAATGTCCAGGGGCTTATGGGCAAAGTCCAGTCTGTCACTGGAGGAAGGGTTGTCCTTGATTTTAACCACCCGCTTGCCGGAAAGGATGTGGAGTACGAGTTCACGCTTGAAAAAATCGTAACTGACGCGAAAGAAAAGTTCGCAGGAGTCCTCCGGCTCCATGCCCACAAGGGCCAGGAAGGCAATTTCTCGGTCACTGGCGACTCGGCGGAAGTGATTGTCCCGGCAGACCACCCCATGCCCCAGGAGGCAATGGCTGAAATTGCCGAGGAAACCAAATTGGGGATACCTGAAATAAAAAAGGTTAAATTCAGCTACTTGTTTGAGTGAAAACATGATGAGAGGCCTAATCCAGAACGCAATGGGGCGTGCGGTAGAACAAGAGAAGAAGACTCGGGAAATCTCAAACGACACGAGCGACTTTTCCGGCGCAAGAGCCGTGATAAAGGTTGTCGGGTGCGGCGGGGCCGGGGGGAACTCGGTTGACCGCATGATGGAGCTCGGAATTGAGGGCGCGGAAATTATTGCGGTAAACACCGATGCCCAGGACCTGATGAAAATCAAGGCGAACAAGAAAATACTAATTGGAAGGGAAACAACGGCAGGTCTGGGCGCGGGAGCCGACCCCTCGGTCGGGGAAGCCGCCGCAAGAGAGACGGAGCCCGATATCAAACAGGCTCTCTCGGGAGCGGATTTGGTCTTTGTAACCTGTGGCCTTGGGGGCGGAACCGGTACCGGAAGCGCTCCTGTTGTCTCTGAAATTGCAAAGAAAATGGGCGCGCTCGTTATCGGGGTCGCAACCCTTCCCTTTGAGATGGAAGGAAAGCACAGGTGGGACAACGCTTCAGTCGGCCTTGCAAAGCTTGAAACAACGGTAGACACCCTGATAATTGTGCCGAACGACAAGCTTTTGCAAATTGTCCCGGATATCCCGATAGCGACCGCTTTCAAGGTTGCTGACGAGCTCCTTGTAAATGCCGTGAAAGGGATTACTGAACTCATCACAAAGCCGGGCCTAATAAACCTGGATTTCGCGGATGTCAGGGCGGTAATGAAGAGCGGAGGGATTGCCCTAATAGGCCTTGGGGAGAGCGATTCTGATAACCGGGCAACTGAAGCAATCCAGAGGGCGGTCAATAATCCCCTTCTTGACGTTGACATTACCGGAGCCAAAGGGGCTCTTGTTGACGTAATAGGGGGGCCGGATCTCACTCTTGAAGAATCAAGGCAAATAGTCTCTGTGGTCTCGGACAAGTTGGATGTCGGGGCGAAGGTTATCTGGGGCGCGCGGGTGGAAGACAGCATGAAGGAATCGATAAAGGTTCTCTTGATTGTCACAGGCGTCCAGTCCTCCCAGCTGATGTCGCGGGAGAAGGTGTTCGAGCAGAAGAGAAAGGAGAAAATGGAGAAATCCCTAGGAATCTCTTTTGTCAATTCAGAGGGCGTTTCGGCCGCGGGCCAGCAGGAAAAAGGAGGGAAAAAGACCGGTGGGTTTGAAGGAAAAATTAAGCGACTATTTTAGGGTGCTAAAGGTCGCAAAGAGGCCCTCCTGGAAGGAATATCTCCAGATAGCGAAATTGACGGGGCTCGGCCTCCTCGTAATGGGTGCAATCGGGCTGATAATAACCCTGATATTCACTCTCTTGAAAATATAGTAAGGAAGTGCGAAAACAAAAAATGACTGTAATATATGCTGTAAGGACGACTGTCGGAAGGGAGGAAGGTGTTGTCGAGAAGCTCGACCTCGTCCTCCGAAAGCAGGCGACAACTAACAAAGTCTATGGAATCAAGGCAGTCTTAATCCCAAAAGAGCTGAAAGGCTACTTTTTGGTCGAGGCGGACAGTGTCGGGGACATTGAAGAAGCCCTCTCCGGAATAAACCATGTTCGGGGGATTGTCAGGCATCTTGTCAAAATTGACGAAATCAAGCATTTCCTCGAGGCGAAGCCGACAAAAGTCGAGCTAGAAAAGGGCGACATTGTGGAAGTGGTCTCTGGCGCGTTCAGGGGAGAAAAGGCGAAAATAACGAGAATTGACCTCGGAAAGCGCGAAGTGACAATAGAGTTCGTGGAGGCGGCGGTCGCAATTCCTGTCACAGTCCCCTTGGAACAGGTGCGGGTAATCCAGCACTTGAATTCGGGGGCAGGTCTCTCAACTGAAAAGGGCGCCTAGAAGCGGGAAGTTAGGGGGGGCAATTTGCCCCCTCCCAATTCTTTTTTTTACCCACCCAAATATTTTATAAACCCCGTTTTCCCCTTTCCTTCCAATGGCAATCTCGAAAATCAATGTTGTTGTCGAAGCAATGAAAGCGACCGCAGGACCCCCTCTCGGGCCGGCACTCGCCCCGATGGGAGTGAACCCGGGGCAAGTTGTTGCCCAGATAAACACCGCGACAAAGGATTTCTCAGGGATGAGGGTCCCAGTCACAATTGCTGTGAACACTTCTGACAAGACTTTCACAGTCAATGTCGGGACTCCTTCCACTAGCGAGTTCATCAAAAAGGAGCTGGGCTTGTCCTTGGGCGCAAAAGGGGAAGCGGGCAAGGGACAGGAGACTGTCGGAAACCTGAAATTCTCCCAATTGAAGAAAATCCTCGAGAAGAAGGAGACAAAGCTCCATTTCAGGAGCGAAAAGACCGCCCTAAAACAGCTTGTCGGAACCTGCGTATCGATGGGAATAACTGTCGAGGGAATGAAGGGAAAGGACGCCCTTAAAGCCCTTGAGAATGGCGAACTTGCCTAGAAAAGTTTCCGCTCCGCTAATTCTGGCCACGCTTTGTCAGCTCCCTCCGGGGGATTTTTCCTCGAATTCTTCTTCCGCATCGCCTTATGCGGTCAATTTTCCCGAAATTGAACCAGACGAGCTCTACAGGGAAGAGGCCGCCCGATTCATTGAAGGGGCGATAGATTCTCTCGGGGAAAGGGATTATTCGTTTCTCGACTCTTACAGCAGGTTCACTGGCAGAAACATCTCAGATGTCTGGCGCACCTCGCGGAGGCTTTTGGCGGAGGGGTTTGTCAACGCGCTTCTGCCTTTAGACGAGGAAAGGGCGCCAGGAGAACCGGGGATTTTGGAAGAGGAGCGGTCAGGAAAAATTTTCGAGCTAATGGCAACATATGACATTCTTCTCGAGAGAGCTCCTAGAGTTCCGGCAAGTTCCTATCAAGAGGCTTTCCGGAGCAGGGAAGAATTGGAAACCTTCTTCAAGCTTGAAAAGCACGCCCTTTACCTCGCATATGAGCTTTTTCCAGAGGGCGTGGAAGGGGAGAAAATTATCGGGTCCCTCGAATCCTACCAAAGAAGCGTTCTTGAAAATTTTCCAGGCTAATTGGTTCGGTTCGGCCCCGAAAAACAGCGGGTAGTTGCCTTCCTTGGTTTTCCGAAGAGCCACGGACTTTCGAAAAAAATCAAGGAGTCGCTCTCGTTATCTGAAAGTAGCTCACATCCCCTTCGCCGTCGACAACTCCGAGCCATAATGTCTTCCTGACGGAATGAGCGAGCCTGACGAACCGGGAGAGCTCAGATATTGTATAGACTGCGGACTCTGGAATTGAGTGGGCTAGGAATTTCGCGTGCTCCCAAGTCTCCCGCTCCCCTCGGGTGGGTTTCACTCCCCGGTCATACACCCGGAAATGCGTCCCGTATTTCAGCCCGCTTCTGACAACATATCCCCTGTCCCGGAGATCCCGGTAGAGCTGGTATCTTATGTATATTTCAGGAAGAATGTTTCGGAATTCCAGGAGAACTCGGTCGAAATCCTTCGCTTTTTTTCCCTCTGGAAGAATTACCGCAAGCTTGCCTTTCTCGAAAAGATACATTGTCTCTTCAGCCGAGAGCTCAAGGGAATCCCCCTCTATTTCCCCGAATCCGCCCCTCTCGAAAAGGTCGGTGTTGCCGGGAACAATTGACTTGTCCCCGCGAATTTTCGCGAAAATCTCGGATTCTTCCGCGCTTTCGTCTGGATATTCCCTTCTTTTTCCCAAGGGAGTTGCCCTAGATTTTCCGGAATCCCCGAAAGGATAGTTGTCCTCTGGAAGTATGAAAGGGTGTATCCGTATCCGTTCCCCGCCCTCCTTTTCGGAATGCGCTCCCGAGTGGAATTTCTTCCTTCCGGGCGAAAAATCCCCTTGCTCTGCCATCCTTTCATTCACTCCACAAGAAAAGTCTTCCTTGAAAGGAAAAACTGCTTTGCCGAATCGTCATACGCGACATATCCCTTCTCGACTGCGCCCTTGAGCCTCGCGACAAGGGTGTCTCTTAGCCCCTCGGAAATCATCCTGGAGTTTTTCAGGTGTGAGTTTATCTCCTCAAGAGTCGCCCCTTTCCCTAACTCCTTTAGCGCCATGCAGACAGTTAGCTCCCGCTCAGTTAGCGAGGGATTGGCGTCAGTTCCCCTCTCCGAATAGAGCTTTTCAGTCTCCTTCCGAAGAGTTGAGACCGCTTCCGGAGCCGGAGCGGTTTCCGAGTCCTCTCCGTCGGACTCTTCGGTTAGGACCTCCAGGGCATCGAGCCTCTCCTCAATTGCCTCAACCCTTTTCCAGAGCTCCTGGACCTTGTGAACCCAATATGTCCAGTAATTTCCGTCAATCGGGGCGGATCCCGCCTGCTTTTCCGGGTCTGTGACCATCAGGGTTTAATACGGGCCCGAGATTTAAATAAAGGATGGTGCCTTTCCAGTTCGGAATTCTCGAGATTTCGCTAATCCTCTCAGGCGTTTCCCTGGTCCTGACTGGAAGGGGGGCTGGCCTCGGATACCTGAGCGTTGTCGGGATTTCCCTCGTCCTCTCCGCATTTTTCCCGAATTTCTGGCGCCTGTTCGTTATTGCCGGAGCCTGTCTCGTCCTTTCGGCAGGCATATTTTTTAAGGGCAGGGCGTCTGGCGCCAAAGGAGGTAGACAGGATGGGAAAGGAAGAAAAGGAATCCAAAAAAAGAAAGGAAAAGTTTGACCTCGGTCCTTTTCTAACCGAGCTACGGGACTGGGCGCTCTGGATATCCTTTGCGGTAATACTCTCTTTTGTTGTCGGAAACATTCTCAATTTCGCCCTCGGGACGAACACCCCTCTTGTTGCAATAATGAGCGGGAGCATGGAGCACGATTCAACAACTGAGAAGGTCCATTATTCCTATCTCCAGTCCGCCGGCTTTTCAAGGGAAGAGATAGATTCTTTCCCAATACCGAACGGCTTTAGGAAAGGGGACGTCCTGGTTGTCAAGGGGTCTGAGAAGGAATATGCAATCGGAGACGTCCTTGTTTTCAACGCGCCCGGCGCGAACTATCCGATAATACACAGGATTATTGGGACAACGAAGGACTCTTCCGGAAAGGTTTACTACCGGACAAAGGGCGACCACAACCCTGCAGAGGACCGCTGGCTAATTCCCCATTCTGAGGCGAGGGGCAAGGCGGCTTTCGTAATACCCTTCCTCGGCTATGTGAAGGTAATCCCAATGCAGGCCTGCGGAGCAATCGGCCTCTGCAAGGGTCTCTACGGGTGAAAGGGCCCCGAGAGACAGATTTTTAAAGCGTTTTTTGGGATATTCCCGGATGAAATTCTGCAAGAAATGCGGCGGTCTGATGATTCCCTCATCCGAAGAAAAGGGGGGCAAGGTGAAAATCGTCTGCAGAAAATGCGGAGCAAAGGACACTTCCAAGGAGGGCTTCACAATGACGAAGACCTTCGACCAAAAAGAGAGCGCGATTCCCGTAATTGACAACGAAAAGCACATGAAGAACGTCTCGAAAATCGCGGTAGAGTGTCCGAGATGCAAGAACATTGGGGCAATATGGTGGATGGTCCAGACAAGGGGAGTCGACGAGCCCGCGACCCGGTTCTACAAATGCGTTAAATGCAACTATACCTGGAAAGAGTATGCCTAGGAACCCCTTTTTCTTCCCGAAGAAAAATCAGTTTGGTCCTCAGACCATCGGTGCCACAGCACGGACACGGGCGTAAAGAAGGGAAGTGTCTGGAAGGACACATGTTTTTCTTTCCCCTCAAGGGCTTTCTTTTTTTGAAAAAGAAAGGGCTTGTTCTGCAAATGTGTCAAGTGCAACTATACCTGGAAAGAGTATGCCTGAACCGCCCGGAACCAGGCTTTGTTCCTACAAGTTGTCCGCTGGAAAATCTATTTCCCGTCCTTTAGGTATTCCGCAACAAGCCTGACTCCGAAACCTGTTCCGCCCTTTGAAAGGAAATGGTTCTTGGGTTTCGTTGTCCAGGCAGTCCCAGCAATGTCAATGTGCGCCCAGCGGATTTTCTCCCCTACAAAGAACTTGAGGAAGCTTGCACCCGCGGTCGCTCCCGCCTGTCCCGATTCCCCGAGGTTTTTGACGTCCGCAATTTCGCTCTTCACCTTCTCGTCATAGTCTTTCATCATCAGGGGAAGCTCCCAGACCCTCTCCCCTGAGGCCTCTCCCGCGGAAACGAGCGAGTTTGCGAGGCCGGGGTCGTTTGAGAACACTCCCGCGCAGACGTCCCCGAGAGCCACCACGCACGCCCCGGTGAGGGTCGCGAAATCTATAATGACGTCCGGCTTGTGCTCGCTTGAGACGAACGAAAGAGCATCGGCCAATATCAGCCGGCCTTCCGCATCAGTGTCGAGGATTTCTATTGTCTTCCCGTTGAAGGCCCTGATAATGTCCCCGGGCTTTGTCGCGGAGCCGGATGGCATGTTCTCGACAACGGGCATTGCGAAAACAATGTGATAGGGAAGCTTTGCGATTGAGGCGTATCTCGCGAGGGCGAGGGCGGATATTGCACCGCTCTTGTCGAACTTCATCTCATCCATTCCCCTAGAAGGCTTTATCGATATCCCGCCGGAATCAAAGCAAACCCCTTTTCCGACAATTCCAATCTTCTTCTTCGCAACTCCCGTCTTTGGGACATATTCGAGGACAATTAGCTTTGGCTCTTCCAAACTCCCCTTGCCGACCGCGACTATTGCGTTCATTCCGAGACGCTCCATTTCGGCCCGCCCGTATATTTTGCAGGAGAGGCCGAAAACCTTCGCCTCCTTCGCCGCCAGAAGGGAGAGCATTGTCGGAGTCGCTATGTTTGCGGGCTCGTTTTGTATTTCCCGCGCCCAGTTCGCGCATTCGGCAACTGTTTTAGCCTCGAGAACTTCCCGGGAGGGTGGCGCATGAAGGACTATTTTCAAGAGGCGCTTTCTCTCCTCAATTCCCTCTGTTTTGTACTTGTCAAAGGAATATCCGGCAAGAACAGCCCCTTCGACAAAAGCCGCAAGTAGCCTCTTGTTCGAAAGAATTTTCTTTGATGTCTTTTCAGAGAGGACAAGCTCCTCCTCTCCGAGAACGCTGACAGAATAGTGGACTGCCTTCCCCCCGGCCCGCCTAAGTGTTTCCGGGTCTGAAAAGTCTTTCTCAGTTCCAAGGCCAATTGTCGCTCCGCCCGACTTTGAGGGCAATACTTTCAGGAGCTTTCCTGCGGAAGGGTCGTCAGTCTGGAGGACAAGCTCAATCTTTCCCGCGCTAGTCTTTTTCGGGCTTTTTGAAAAAATCAACTCAATATTTCCGCTCGTTGTTGCTGCCATTTTACGGAAAAACGAGGGCAATTGTTTTAAACTTTACCGGGAAACCCCCTGTTTGTGGAAGAGGCCGAAAACATTCGCCAGATGAGGAGGAACCCCTCCGTAATAAAGAAAATCGGGGAGCTCTCGCTCGGGGACAGAAGAGTCCGGCTTTCCGGTAAAATTGAGAAGAAAAACGGGCCTGGCTCAATAACCCTTGCGGACTCCACGGGAAAGGCGGAGATTTTCTTCGACAACCTCGACATTGCCGACGATATTGAGAACAAGTATGCTGTCGGCGACGCAGTCTTGGTATTCGGCCTTGTTGTCCCTCAGGGCGCGAAATTCGACATAAACGGGGAAATACTCGCAAAAAGCGAGGCTTTGGACAGCCCGCTTGACGAATCCCTTGTCCTGAGGGCGGAAAAGGTGCTTACAAATGACAGGTAATGAGGAAACAAAGGAACTGAAGAACACGTTCGAGGCAAAGCTCGCGGGGGCCGGAATACTGAAGGATGCGGTCTCGGCAGTGTATGAGATTGTAAAAGAAGAGGTCTCATTCAAGCTCACAAAGGACGGGCTTTATTTCTCGGCAATGGACCCTGCGAACGTCTCAATGGTCACTTTCCGGCTCCTTGTGACGGCTTTTGAGAGCTACTCTTTGACTGAGGAAAAGACAATAGGTATTGACATGGAGCGCTTGATGCAAGTAATGAAGCAGGCGGGCTCCTCTGACGCCCTGACGCTGAAATTGCCTCTGGAATCCTCAACCCTCTCAATAATCCTCAAGGGCTCGGGAACTAGGAGGTTCAATATCCCCTTGATAGATAACCCGTCTGAGGGAAGAAAGCCCCCGACAATAAATTTCGAGGCGACAGTCGTCCTGAAGAGCGATTCCCTCTCCCAGGCAATTTCAGACGCCGAGGTGTTTTCAGACTCCGTCCTGATTCTTGCGGACAAAAGGACATTCTCGGTTGAGGCGTCAGGCGAGAACGGAAAAGTGGCGACTGAACTGGAAAAGGGCAGGGACGACGCGCTCGTGGAAATCGAGGCAACAGCCCCCGCAAAAGCTAGGTATGCGGTCGATTACCTGAAGAAAATGGTCAAGGGAGGCAAGCTCTCTGAGACTGCGAAAATCCAGTTCAAAACAGACTTTCCAATACAGTTGGAATACCTTGTCACCGACAAGATACAGCTGAAATATGTCCTTGCTCCGAGAATTGAGAGTGAATGAAAAAATGGCGGAACAACCCCAGCAACCCCAAGCTCAACAGCAGCAAAAGCCCCCGGAAAAATCGAGCCCGTTCTCCTTTCCGGTATTGGCTCTTGCAATCGGGGGCGCCCTTTTCCTAATGCCCTGGTTCGGCGGGATTGGCGGAAGCTTCCTTGTGAAGCTCGGCTTGAGCGCGGTCGGAGCGGTCCTCTTATATGTCGGATTCAGGACAATGAAGTAGCCCTCTAGGTTTCCCTTTTGCTTTTCTTTTTCTCAGCAGGCCTTATTTCAGGGAGCCAGGAGAATTTCTTCTGGAGGGATGCCGGGTATATTTTCCGCGCGTCAATCCCGACCTCTTTTGACCACTTGGCATAGACCCTTGGGTCAATGTAGTTTCGAAGCGAAGTGTTCATGTTATAGTCCCTTACTTTCACTGCAAGCTCTATTTCCCTCTTTGCTTTCCCGACTCGCTCAGAAGCCGCCTTTTTTTGGGAGTTTTCCGCCAGTTCCTTCTCAAGGAGCGCGAGCTTCTCCTCCTTTTTCCGGAGGGCGTCTTCCCATCCCTTGGGCGGCGTCCTCTTGTGGTTGCAGACGCGCGCGGCTTCGAGGTTCGCAAGCTTCCCCCAATAGACTTTCTCATACTCAAGGGAATCTTTCTTCGCAGGAGACTTGCCGAGGAATTCCTCGACGCTCGTTGTCGCATGGTATGTCCTGAATACCTTGGCCGAGAGCCCCTTTGCGCAGGAGGAGAGGAACTCGTTGACCTTGGAAGAAGTTATTTCCGGGAAAAGGGGGTCTTCTGGCTTTTTCTTCGGGAGGGTTTTTCCGAGATATTCGAGGACTTGTCTGTCCTCATCAGTCTTGCACTCTATCTCTTTCTGCCACCTGACAGAGTCCTTTCCCAAAAAGTCGAATAATATCTTCTCTCCGGAGACTTTCACGTGCTCGGCCCGCAGAGTCGTCGCCCCGACAGTGTCCGCCTCGTCCTTGTCTTTCTCGTCCCCGACCCGCATTGCGAGCCGGTCAATCAGGTATGCGACAACCGCTAGCTTCTTTTTCTCATCAGACTTGGCTGAGAGGTATTTCGATATCTCTTTTCTCACCCGGTCTATCTTGGACGCGAGTATTTTCGCCTTGTCGTATTTTTTGATGTCGTTCTGCTGGCGGATTTCGGAGAGGTCAGAGAGCCACATGTACTTTACCTTCCCGGACAACTGATCAGTCCAGGACGCGAGCCAGGTGGATTTCGGGTCGCTCACTATTTTCCTCCAGTTGCCCTCTGGGACGGGGGCGTCCTTTGAGAGGTTCAGCGTTATTTCTTCAGCCTTCGCCTGGGCCTTCCATTTTCCCCTGTGGGGATGCGCGCCCCTCCCCATGAAAAGGCCGGCGGGTTCGACAACATATCCCGCCCGCTCGACTTTTTTCCCGTCGACAATCGCATAGCCGAACTCCTCTTTCGTCTTTTCCCGTTCGGCTTTTCTCGCATTCAAGAGAGCTTTCTTCTCCTCCTTTGTGAGCCTCTCTTTTGCCGCCCTTTCCTCTTCCTGGAACTTTCTTATTTCGGAGAGGTCCATTTCCTCGAATTTCAGGCCTGAGAGTTCCGAGGAAAGCGTCTTTGAAAAGTCCGACATGAAGTTCGCGATGAAAACCGGGTCGGAAAGGTAGGGCGTCCCTATTTTCCTCGCAATTGCGAATAGCATCTCCTCCTGGACGGGCGTTGCCTTGAAAGCTGCGCCCCTTATCCTGATTGGAAAGCCCTTGAAGGCGTATTTTTGGGGGAACATTACGCCATTATGGATGAGGGAAGACCATCTTTTCTCTCTCGAGGGGGTTTCCTTCTCTTTTGCGGACACGGTTTTCCCGTTTTCCCGAGTGTTTAAAAAAGATTTGATGCGGAAAAGCCCCGATATGGGAAGCGTTGTTGAATTGAACGACACGTTGCAGATAACTAGGGAGCAGGGTTTCCCAGCGGAACTGACGCTCGAGAGGCACACCAATAGTCCGCTTACTGCGGGGGAATTTTTGGCAAGGAAGTTCGAGTTCCACTCAAAGAAGGGGGCACGAATCTACCACATCCCGCCTGTCCGCGTTTTCCTTGTGGAAAATATTGGGGGCAAGTGGCTCTACTGGGGCCATGCTCTCGTCTTGGAGCAGACAATCTACCTAAAGGACGGAATTCCCCATACCAGGGGAATCTTTGAGATAACTGAAATCTATCCCCCGGATTATCAGAGGGAAATAACCCTCTGGGAAACCAGCCCGGGGAAGAGTTATTTCTGAGTCTTCCCATCAGAAACAATGAATGCGTCAACAAGTATTGCGCCCGAGATAAGGGCGAACCCTATTGGGGCGAGGCCGGAGGGCTTTTCCGAAAAGAACAGGAACCCGAGGATTGCGGCGGCGAGGGGCTCTGAAAGGAGTAGGATGCTCGTCCTTCCGGCCGAGAGGTATTTCAGGGCCCAGTTGAAGAGGAAAAAAGTCAGTGATATTGTTAACGAGAAGAGGACGAATATTCCCCACTCGCCCGGGGAAGGGCTTTTCAAACTCCCCTGAAACACGGACGCAATTATTAGAAAAATTCCAGGAATTAGGAAGGGCCAGACCGTCCTTGCGAGGGAGGGATATTTCCGGAGGCCTCTGCTCTGTATTGTGTATATTGAATAGAGAACGGCAGCCCCTATGCAGAGGAGGTTCCCGTAGAGCGACCCGCCCGTTCCGGGAGCGAAAAGAAGGAATGCTCCGGCGAGAGCGAGCGCAAGGGAGTATATTTTTCCGCGGGTAACCTCTTCTCCTGAGAATATTCGGGCTAGTATTATTGTGAAGAAGGGCGCGGTATAGAAGAGGAAAAGGGCGTTTCCCAGGGGAACTCTCAGGACGCCTTCGGTGAAGAGGATTGTCGAGAGGCCGTTTATTGCCGAGAAAACCGCTATTGGGAAATAATCTTTCCGCGCAATCCCCAGCTCATTGATTCTTCCGAACAGTGCGGCAATTGCAACGAGTATTGCCCCCGCGAGCAGGAACCGTATCCCTATCATCGGAATTACCGGAATGTCTGAGAGGAACCTGATATAGACCCCGACAGTCCCCCAGAGAATTCCTGCTGCAACTGCCGCAATAGTCGGAAAATTGCTCCGTTCCATTATCCGCCGATATTCCGACCCAACCTTTAAAATGAATTCCTGTCCCACCTTCCGAATGAAATACCGGGTTCTTGGAAGAACTAAAATCAAGGTATCGGAAATCGGCTTTGGGGCATGGGGAATAGGGAAAGGTATGTGGAATGCGGAAGATTCCGATTCTCTCCTCGCGCTAAAGGAGGCGTTCATGCAGGGGATAAACTTCTTCGACACCGCATACGTCTACGGTGAGGGCCATTCGGAAAAATTGGTGTCTGGGGCCAGGGAACAGTTTTCTTCCCTCCTGCCGAAAAATTCTCCTCCATTCGCGGTTGCTACGAAGGTCCCCCCGAAGAACCGGGAATGGCCGGCCCGCTTAAACGCCCCTGTCGGAGAGGTTTTCCCGGAAGACCATGTCCTGAAAATGGCGAAGAAAAGCTGGGAGAACCTGGGAGGGGAGAAAATTGACCTCCTCCAGCTCCATGTCTGGTCGGACGCATGGGTAAACGCGCCCGGATGGAAGTCCGCATTCAGGAAGCTGAAGAAAGAGGGAATGTGCGACTTTTTTGGCGTGTCAATAAATGACCATGCGCCGGAGACTGCCCTGAAAATTGTCGGGAGCGGAGAAATAGATTCGGTTCAGGTAATCTACAACATTTTCGACCAGTCTCCAGAGGACGAACTTCTCGACCTCTGCCGGGAGAACAATGTCGGGGTAATTGCCCGGGTTCCGTTGGATGAGGGGAGCCTTGGGGGGAAATTCACTGAAAAGACTGCGTTCTCGGACTGGAGAAAGCGCTATTTCAGGAAGGAGAGGATGCCTGAGGTTTTGGAGCGGGTTGAAAAGCTAAAATCCCTCCTGGAAAAGCCCGGAAGAACTCTCCCCCAGGCGGCCCTCGCATTCTGCCTCGCGAACAAGGCCGTCTCGACAGTAATTCCCGGAATGAGGAAGAAGGAGAGGGTCATTGAGAACTCAAAGGTTCCCGGGGTTGCGCTCTCCAAAAAGGAGCTCTTGGAATTGAAAAATCACAGGTGGATACGGAACTTTTATGGGTAAGATCGCGGTAATACTCCCCCTCTATAAGGAGCGTCCGGAGAAGCTTCGGAAATGCCTCTCTGCCCTGATTTCCCAAAAGGGGGTCGATTATTCCGTTTTCGTTGTCCTTGACAGGGACGCCGATTCAGCGAGCGTCTCGGTTGCGAGGGAGTTCTCCGGGAAAGTGGAGATTGTCAGGACGAAAGGAAAGACAGTCTCAGAACTCCGGAACCATTGCCTCTCCCTTCCGGAGAGATTCGAGTATTTCGCCTTTACCGACCCGGATTGCGTGCCTGGGAAAAAGTGGCTCCATTCCTTGAAGAGCGGCCTGCCGTATGGATTTTCGGCAATCGGTGGGAGCGACCCGTTCGTAAATCGGCCGGGCGTTTTCAATGACTTTATGCGGGGCGACCTTGAAAGCAGGAGGGGCTTTAGGGGCGAGACATATTGGCTTGACACGAACAACTTTCTGGTGAAAGCGGAGGCGTTCCGAAAAGTCGGGGGATTCAAAAACGACCTGACAAGGGGAACCGACACTTTCATTTCTGAGAAGCTCGCGAGAGCCGGAAAGCGGATGTTCTTCGACCCAAAGATAGCGGTCATCCACATGAAGGACTATTCATTCGGCTCTTTTATCAGGGAATGCGTGAAATACGGGAAAAGCCATGCGGAGATTTTCCTCTCAGGGATAAGGTTCTCAAGGACTGTTCGCAGCCATCCGGGCGTTCTCTATTTCATCCAGCCGGCAGTTGCCGGGAGTTCCGTTTTGGCCCTGCCAATATTTCCGGCAGTTTCCCTCGCGCTCGTCTTCCCGCTAATTGCAATTGGCCTTTTGAAATCGTTTCAGCAATCATCCCAAAACAAAATAATCTTTTCCCTGATTTTCTCAATCAGGCCCTTCTTCTGGTTTTTCGGCGGGATTTCTGGCGCACTTGCGCATTTTTTCCGGCCAGTTTATTCTCTGAAAGGGAAGCTCTGACAAAATAAAGTCCCGGGTATTTCCGGGCAAACGCCCGCGCATCCTTTTCAAGGCAGGGTCCTGAGAAGGGTTTTCCGGGGAAGGTCCCGTAGCTCCCTATTCTCTTGTCTGCGGAAACCGCTCTCCTTGCGGATTCGGTGAAACCGGACAGGTTCCTTCCTATCGAATTGAAGAAGGATATTTTTGCTGCAAGAAAAGCGTTCGAGACATATTTTGCCGTCTCCGCTTCCTCAAAAGTCATTGAAAAAGTTTGGATTGTTGGGAATGCCTTCCTCAAAAAGCGTCCGAAGGAAGTGTCCGCATTTCCGCTGGGAGTTCCAATAACATGCCTCTCCGGATTGAGAAAATCCTCTAGGGCCGTCTTCTCCCTAAGGAACTCGGGGAAATACACGATTCTCCTCCGGAATTTTTCGGAAAGCCCCCTTGACGTTCCCGGAAGGACTGTTGAGCGAAGAACTATTGTTGGAGGGAAGGCTTTCGGCAGGCTTGAAAATACGCTCTCGATTGCGGAGAGGTCCTGGCGCCCGTCTTTTTTTGTGGGAGTCGGAAGGCAGAGGAGAGCGAAATCCGCTCCTGAAAGCCCGGCAATGTCTTCTGCCTGCGGGAACTCTGATTGCTTCTTGAATGGATCAAAAACTATTATATTCGCCCCTTTCCTTGAGAATCCGAGGGCGTTCGCTCTCCCGACCGCCCCGAATCCGACAATTCCGCACATGAAAAGTTCGGCCCTTTTGGTTGCTTATAATTCTCCCGTTCGCATAGGCAACTTTTTAACTCTGGGCCGGGGAATCCGGACCGTTGGCAAATCGCGAATTTTTCTCCCTGATTGTCCCGGCATATTCGGAGGAGGGCCGGATTGTGGATTTCCTTTCCCGCCTGGAAAGGTCGGGTGCTCTGAAGGGGGCGAAACTCATTCTCGCAATTGATGGCATGGACGGAACGGAGAGATTGGCGAGGGAATTCGCCCGGAAGAGGGGGATTTCGCTCGCAGTCTCAAATAGCCCTTTGCGGAGGGGAAAGGGAGGGGCAATACTTGATGCGACCGCTCTTGCGAGAAGCGACAAATTGGTCTTCTGCGACTGCGACCCGAACCTCGAGCTCGGAAAAATCGGGGAATTCGCAAAATCCCTGGACGGGGCGGGCGTTGTTATCGGAAGGCGGACTTTTGCGAAAAACAGGCCCCTCGCAAGGAGGATTCTGACGAAAATTTTCAACTCCCTAGTATGCCATATCCTCAATGTCCGGTTCAGGGACACCCAGTGCGGGATGAAGGCTTTCAGGAAAAGGGATGTCGGGAGAGTCTTTCGCCTCTTTCCGGGAAAGGGGCGCGGCTTTGATTTCGACCTCGTCCTTATACGGGGCGCCCTCGACCTCGGAATCGGGGTTCGGGAAGTTCTGGTTCGCGAGAGATACGACGGGCGGACGCGCTTTAGGATTTTCCCGGACGCCTTCTCAATGCTTGCGTCCCTTTTGGAAATCGGGCGGCTTTCCCGAAAGGGCCCCTAGGAGAAGACGTTCTCCTCCGGAAGCATCCTGTATTTTGCGAGGGCATAGAATCCCTTCAGATATCTGAGAATGTCTGAGGCGGATTTTATTGAGGAAAGCCTTCCGATCACGAACTCCGGCCTGAAGTAGAATTCGGAATACGCCTTCTTTGAGACCCCTTCTAGGCCGTCCATGAAGAAAGGTATCCTCCCTTTTTCAGTCCCGAGAACGAAATCCCTCCAATAGTCCTTCCGTATCACGCCCAATCTCACCGCCTCCTCGTGGAGCCTCGTTCCGGGATATGGGGTTGTGACTGAGAACATTGCCCAGTCAACTCCGGAGGATTTGGAAAAGTCTATTGTCTCCCTCATTGTCTTTTCCGTCTCCCCGGGATAGCCCAGCATGAAAAATCCGAATGTCTCTATTCCTGCGTTCTTGAGCGTCGAGACTGTTTCCCGGGCGCGCTCGACAGTAATGTCCTTTACCATTCTCTTGAGAATCCTGTTGCTCCCGCTCTCAATTCCGAGGCGCATTCTCCGGCATCCGCTTTCCTTCATTATCCTGGCGGTATCCGGGTTTATCCTGTCAATGCGGGTCACCCCTTCCCAGCGCACCGAGAGTTTCCTTCCAATTATTTCGTTGCAGATTCCTTCAATGTGGCTCCGGCTCAAAGTCAGGGTGTCATCATAGAACCATAGGTCGCGCGTCTTGTACTTTTCAAGGCAGTCCTCAATCTCATCAACGATTTTTTTGGGGTCCCGAAAGCGCATTGCCCTGTCTTTCGGAGCCTTGAAGCAGTATCCGCACCTATACGGGCATCCCCTGGAAGAAATCATTGTCGTGAACGGCTTGTCAACAAGAATTGAGCCGTACCGGTCGTTCGGAAGGAGGTGCCTTGCAGGGATAGGGAGGGAATCGAGGTCCTTGACAATGGAATATCCTTTCGTCCTCTTCACGTTCCCCGCGCCTTTCTTGTAGATTATTGACTCAACGGAGGAAAGCCTCCGCTTCCCAGAAATGGCGTTGAGAAGCTTTGGAAACACGGGCTCCCCCTCGCCAATTATCCCGAAATCTATTTCCCCGTGGCTCATTGTCTCAACCGGATATGTGTCCATATGGGGCCCGCCGATTATTGTCGGGACATCCGGGAGCGCCTCCTTACATGCCCGCATAGCTTCCACAAGGCCCCAGAAAGTTGATGTCATTGAGCTCGTGCCAATTGCGTCAGGTCTCTCAAGGACCGCTCGCCTCTTCAAATCCTCCCTTGAGAGCCCCTCTGCCTGGGCGTCAATTATTGAGACTTGGTGGCCCTCCTCTTCCAGGGCGGCCCCAACATATGCTAGTCCCAGGGGCGGATAAACCCCTTGCACCCGGTTGACGCTCTCCGGAAGGCGGGTGTTTATCTGGATCCCGTCCCTGGGGCGTATTAGGAGGACTCTCATTTCGCAAGCCACCGGGAAAACGGGTTATTATGCTTTGCCTGGTTTTGGTTTGCGTCGAAAACCAAGAGAATGAAAAAGGAGAGGAGGGAGAGGATTTCAAGCGCTTTCAGTAGAGCTGGCGGGGAATATTTCGGAATGCCCGAATCCCGGTCGTTCGGGAAGAACATTTTCGTTGCGGGGTCGCTATCCTGGCCCGGCCCGAAGAGGGGGAATTCCTTCAGGGGCCC
>Ga0116204_1000190_pt1 | contig 32406 bp, 23 predicted proteins | sample LakKivwa52mmetaG_FD_94481 | JGI IMG/M metagenome (GOLD analysis project Ga0116204, IMG submission 94481) | Anoxic lake water microbial communities from Lake Kivu, Rwanda to study Microbial Dark Matter (Phase II) - Lake Kivu water 52m metaG | ecosystem: Environmental > Aquatic > Freshwater > Lake... | reverse complement strand
TGTTGAAGTTGTTCCATTTGGCACAGATGCTCATTATGCTGTTGTGGATAACCAAATACGCATGAGTTGGATTCAGAATTATGATAAATCGGACAGATCGTTCGAGGGAGTGCTTGCTACCATTGCTGTCAGGCAAATAGGACAAGTGACAGGAGATATAAATCTTCGACTGGGTAAGGAAAGCCACATTCTTGACAATACGGGTGAAAGGATCGGGTATCTGGAATTAACCGCGCCGAAACTTTCTATAGCGGCTGGCGAAGGTTCATCTCTCAGGTTATACCCAATGCCGGCTTCAGGCACTACAAATCTTGAAATTACAGTAGATCATGCCGGTTCTTCCTTGGTTTCTGTGTTCAATATGCAAGGACAGTTGGTTGATCAGTTTAGTATTTCTGTTACAGCCGGCACGAATAATATTATTGTTGACCTAGGTTCTTATATTCCCGGAAGTTACAGGCTCATTGTGCAAACAGCGGACAAACAAGTGATGAAGAGTAGTTTATATGTTCGATAAGTGCAGTAATTAATTGTTGGTTGGGGGAGGCCTTAAGGGGTCTCCCTTTTTTTTTGCAGTAAACAATGAAATAGCTAATTTCGTAAGGATTTTCGGAGCAATGAAACAAAGTTTTCTTTTAATCATTCTGATTTCTTTTTTTGTGCTGCTTCATTTGAGCAGCTGTGATAGGTATGTAGGGCAAGAAAACAAATGTAATTTTGAAGAAAGCTACAGACTGGGAAAGAAATTCAGCATTGAGGGCAAAACAGACAGTGCGATCATTTTTTTTACAGAAGCACTTGATTGTAATGGCCCGGCCGATTCCAATCTCAGACTTCTGCTTGAGTTGGGCGATCTCTATCGTTTACAATCAGATTTTTTGAAAGCTGAGAAAATCATATTACGTTTTGACTCTCTGTATCTAACTCAGGATAAAAAAGATAGTTCACTAATAGCCGAAAAGTTTCACCTTAAAGGAAAAATTGCGACAAACAAAGGTTCGTATAATGATGCCTTAAGATATTTTCATGAATCAATAGAACTTAAGAATAGAGTCTTTGGAAGGCACCAATTGATACATGCTAAAACTTTCAACTTTATAGGTATTGTTTATCTATATCAAAATCAGTATAAACATGCATTAGATTTCTTTGACAGCTCCCTGCTGATATGTGAGACACATGGAGTTTTTGAGAAAGATGCTTCGGACAGTTTTATGAATAAGGGAATAGTTTACTCAATATTAGGACGGTATGAAGATGCTATTAATAATTTTAATCATTCAAGACGAATTCAAGAAGTGAACCCATTAAAATACAGAGACCTTGGTGAGTTTTATATTAATTACGGTCATTTTTTAAAAAGTGTGGGAGAATCAAGTGAAAGTATTGAAATGTATGAGAAAGCCGAGAACCTATTGAAACATGACTTGAGAAGTAAGAATATTTCGATGACACACCTTTATATAAATCTTGGTAATGCATATTACCAAAGAGGCGATTATGATAAAGCACGTGTGTATTATTCGAACACTATAAGAGAATTGGAGGATAAGGTGGAAGAGAATCATCCAAGTTTGGTTATGGTTCGAAATAATCTTGCATTCATGCATTTCATCGTCGGAGAGTACCATGCCGCTGAAGATTTATTTAGAAAAAACCTCAATCAGAAAATTAATTCAGAGACAAGGGTTTTCTTGTTAAGGAATCTGGCTAAAGTTATTGAGGCTTTAGGAGATAAGATTGAGGCAGAGAATCTTTTTCTAAATGCGCTTGTTGAGTCAAGAGGTAATTTAGGAGAGAATCATCAAGAAACAAGTGTGTCACTTCAATCACTTGGCGAACTATATATTAGACAGAGCAGGCATGATGAGGCTATACTTATGCTTGAGTCCGCGATGAAGATTATGGTTAATAATTATTCAGCTCAAAGAACTTCTATTAATCATTTGAAAGTATTGATAGCAAAAGCATTGACGATGAAATCAGATTATCAGGCTGCCGAATCAATTTTCCTCGAAGCCACAAAAGGATTTAATCCTGAAAGCGAACAATCCTTTTTGGATGCTGATGTGAGGATTAAGGAAGCTTTCTTTGGTTTAGCCGCATTGTACTATTTGAGATCAAAGGCGAATTCTGACACATTATTGCTCAAGAAAAGTCTTGGTAATTATTTAACCGGACTTAAAATTGTAGAGAAGCTGGGAATGACCATAGCCGATGAAAGCAGGCTCCTCCTTAATCAGGAGAACAGAAGGCGAATGGCAGAGGCTCTTTCGGTTTGTCATTATCTGTATGTTGCTACCGGCGATGAATCCTACCTTGATCTGGCATTTGACCTCTCGTCAAAATCTAAAGGCGCTGTGCTTTTGTCATCCATTAGGCACAACAAAGCACTCGAATTTGGAGGGGTGCCAAATGAAGTGACATTAAAGGAAAACTCACTGAGGGAAGAGATTTCAGTTGTCAGAAAGCTTATATATAATGAAAAACTAAAAAAGCAACCCTCTCATACTCAGTTGGGATATCTTGAGAATAAACTATTTGTACTCGATAAAATGTATGACAGCCTCACAGGGCATATAGAAGTGCAGTATCCGTCCTATTTCCGCTTGAAATATCAAAGCAATCTGATTCCGTTACAAAAGGTACAGCAGGAACTAAGTAATAACCAAATACTTCTCGATTATTCTATCTATGACAGTACGGTCTTTCTTATTGCCCTGACAAACAAAGAAAAGCTATTTCGCAGACTTGAAGGGATTAAAGATCCGGAAACATCAGTTAATGAACTCCTTAATTATCTTAAGCCTGATTTCTCCAATCTCACCGGCACTGAGTACCGACGATTTGCCGAATTATCCCATGAACTTTATGATTTTTTAATCGGGCCTGTGGATCAATTAACTGAAGAGAAGCATATTATGGTCATACCGGACGGTATCCTTGGTTATATACCTTTTGAAGTATTGATTACAGAACTGCCGGATACAAGTCTGAACCTGGATTATACGACACTTCCTTATCTGTTGAAAACCAATAGTGTGTCGTATATCTATTCAGCAACATTGAGGTATATGGAGCAGAATGATAAGGACAGTATTCATAAAGGTCGCGTACTTACTTTTGTTCCTGATTATTCGGATTTACGCTATCAGCAGCAATCAGTTGCAGATGATGAAGTCAGACAGGATCTTGTACCATTGCCCTATGCACGACTTGAGTCGAAGCATGTTCTTTCCATAGTAGATGGAAAGGAACTAAAAGGAGAGCGGGCAAGCAAACTTAATTTTGTTTCGATGGCCAATGATTTTGATGTGCTTCATTTGGCCATGCATACACAGATAAGCGATAACAATCCCTTGTATTCCCGCTTGGTTTTTCACCCTTTGCCTGATAGTCTGGATAGTTACTCGCTAAGTACCTATGAGTTATACAACCTCAGGCTAAATGCACGTCTTGTTGTACTTTCTGCCTGTAATACTGGTAGTGGTAGCCTGCGACAGGGTGAAGGAATTATGAGTTTGTCACGGGGTTTTGTATACGCGGGAGTGCCTTCTATTGTGATGACGACCTGGGAGGTGCATGATGAAAGCGGATCGAGGCTCATGGAGCGATTTTATTTCTATCTCCGGGAAGGTTTGGGTAAGGATGAAGCTCTGCGGAAGGCCAAGCTTGATTTTCTGGAAGGGTCCAACAGGTTAAAGGCGCACCCTTATTTCTGGTCGTCATATGTTTTGATCGGCAATCCTGATCCGATCTCTCTTGAAGCCAGCGAAAGAGACTATAAAAATTTTGTTTACGCCGGCATACTGTTACTGGTCATCCTGATAACAGGAGTGTTCATTCTAAAAAAAAGGACGACTGCCAGCTCCTGATGGCAGTCGTCATAATGATTGGTTTAACTGGTAACTTGTTCTAGTTTTACATCTCCGTCAGGAGTTTTTGGGCCTTGGTTTTGTAGATACTGTTGTCTTTTGAAATTTTTTCAAAAATCAATTTAGCTTCATCTAAGTTATTCGTTTTCAATTGACACAACCCAAGATACCACTCTGACTGATCAATGAAAAGGTTGTCATTATGTTGGATGATCTGTTGGAATAATTGCTTTGCTTTGTCAAAATCTTCAAGTTCCATATAGGAAAGTCCTCCATAAAGTTTGGCGAGGAGGTTTGCAGGGGCTTTTTCGAACATCTCAACTGCTGCGTTGTAATCCTTCAACTCATAGTATTGTATTCCCTGAATAACGGGTTGTTCCAGGTTCGAGATGGTTGAACGCACGGTGAACATAGAATTTTCGTGTGTAAAATACGCAGCATAGAGTTGGCTGTTTGCATCACTGTTTTTGGATTGAACAAACCAGAAAGCAGCAGCAGAAAGCAGAATAATCGCAGCAGCAGCTGCAACTTTGTAGTATCCGATAAACAATTTTCTGAGGACAGGTTGCTCATTCTGCTGATGTATAGCATTCAGCGTATCGAGCACTTCAAGTTTACCCACTTGCTTGTTTGATTGGATGATCTGATTGAATTGTTCAAATTCACTCGCCATGACGGGATCGGATGATAGTTTTTTGCGGAATTCCCACAATTCGCTTTCTTCCAGTTCACCGTGAACAAATTTGTAAAATAGATCAAAATGCTTCATAATCATTTATTTTGTTAAACTCAGGATCATTGATGATCATATTAAAGAGTTTCTCCAAACACAAGCGGCGTTTCTTGTAGACGTTTTCTCTGGATGATATATTCAGGCGTTCGGCCATTTCCTTACCACTAAGGTTCTTCATGGTTGAACGAATCAACTTTTTGCATTCCAGATCGAGTTTCCTGAAATGTCTGTTAAAAATCCTCAATTGAGCGTTTTGCCTGTAATTAACAGCCAGTTCATCTTCATCGTTTTGTGGTATGTCTATATGGTCGAGACGTGTGACATCAACCTGTCCACGGTTTCGCAGTTGAATCAGCCATATATGTTTGCAGATTGTTACAAAGAACGTCCCGAAGCTTTGTCTCAGTTCAAACCCATCTTTATTGACTGCATCAATCAAACTTAGAATCCCTTCCTGAAAAACATCCCAGGCATCTTCACGTGTTCCATAACACTCTTGTACGAATCTGCTAACCTTGCTGAAATAGGCCTTGTAGACGTAATTAAGTGTTTTTCGGTCGTTGCTGATAATGCCTTTAACAATGTCATCTGAACTGAATAAACTTTTCTTCTCAACCATTAGTAACAAAATCTGCTTAAATCGTACTAAATTTGTTTATGTTTACCTTATATTATGCTTATAAATATCATGATAATAATTACTTATGTAATAGGGCTTTTTTTTTTGACTGTTTCAATTTTAACAAAAGATATCGCAAACATAACAAAAACTGAACCACTAATTTTTATCTTTGACAAAATACTTCACAGTTCTATTTAATTCATATGAAACATCTTTTCGGCATTCGTCTTTTTATATTGTTGTTTGTCATTGTCGCTGTGGGGCTCTTGCCGGTTAACTCTTTACTCGGACAAGAGAGGGACACAAAGATACGACTGGCATTCTATAATCTGGAAAATTTTTTCGACACAAAAATTGATTCTGCAAGATCATACAACGATTTTACTCCTGAAGGTGCACAGGGCTGGACATTGAGCCGGTATTTCCAGAAAAGAGCCAATCTATTCAAAACCATTCTGGCCATGGGAGAGGGTTCGCCTCCTGATGTGCTTGGTGTTTGCGAGGTGGAGAATGAAGATGTTATGCTTGATCTTGTTATGGCTACACCATTAAAGAGATTTAACTACAGAATAGTACATTTTGAATCGGATGACAGAAGAGGTATTGATGTTGGACTGATCTACCGACTTGAACACCTCAGCCTGATCAATAGTCGTGCGATCAAGTTGTCTGATCCCTCGGACACAACCTTTGTCACACGTGATATTCTCTATGTTTCTTTTGAAGCCGGATCGGTTGACACCTTGCATGTATTCATTAATCACTGGCCTTCACGTTATGGTGGCGTTCTTGCTTCAGACGCCAAAAGGAGCCTGGCTGCAAGGGTTTTGCGTAGCCATGTTGACTCATTGAATCAAGTGCTGAAAAATCCCAAAATCGTTATTATGGGAGACTTTAATGACACCCCCGATGACATAAGTATTAACAAAGTTCTTCGTGCATCAAGCCCTGAGAAGCAGGAATATTCATCAGATTTGATACATCTTTTTACAAACCCTGATTTGTTGGGATTTCAGGGGACTATAAAGCATATGCAGAACTGGCAGATATTTGATCATATTATCATTTCCAGAGCATTGTTTGACAGCAGCGACAGATTAGTTTTTGTTCAGGATAGTCAGCGGATTTTTGCCGCTGATTTTTTGATGACTGAAGATGATCGTCATTTGGGGCGAATGCTGTACAGAACCTATCAGGGGCCAAAGTATATTGGCGGGTTCAGCGATCATTTGCCTGTGATGATTGACCTGAAACTTCAGAAAAGGTAGAGATTCTACAATTTATTTAAAAACAGTGGAATATCTTCCAGTTTCAAAATGATCGCGTCAGGGCAATTATCGATGGCCGATATAGGCATGATCGGCACTTCGGCAGTTTCGGGTGATTGAATGATTGCAAGACCACCGGCTTGAGTAATTTTTTTCAGACCAGTTGCTCCGTCGTTATTGGCTCCTGTAAGCACAATACCAATGAGTCTGCTTCCCCAGGCAAATGCGGCCGATTCAAATAAGACATCTATCGAGGGCCGTGCGTAATTCACTTTTTCTTCGACGGAAAGGCTTAGTGTTTTGTCTTCTTCGACCAACAGATGGTAATTGGGAGGCGCCAGATACATGTGTGATGGACGCACAGGTTCTCTCTCATCAGCCTCTTTCACCTGCAGATGAGAAAGTTGATTGAAATAGCGCGACATGAAACTATCTGAATGCGGACTCATATGTTGCACTACAATAATGGGAATACTGAAGGTTTTGTCGAGCCCAAGGATTATTGTTTTAAGCGCTTTTAAACCTCCTGCTGATGAGCCTATCACAACAGCTTCAAAGTCCATTTTTTCAGATTATTTTCTTTTTGTAGATTTTTTCTTTGCCATCGACAACAGTAAACTGTTCAACCACATCAGTGAACATGAGATTTTCTTTGCTGCCCAACCCGAGAAATCCGCCTTTCACCAAGCTTTCAGAGAACAAACGTACCACTTTATTTTGCAAATCTTTGTTAAAGTAAATGAGCACATTACGGCAGATCACCATATGAACCTCTGCAAAAACACTGTCGGTTACAAGGTTATGCTCGGCAAATACGACGTTTTTTCTCAGGTCTTGATTAAAAATAACCGATTCGTAATGAGCTACATAATAATCAGAAAATGACTGTTTGCCTTCCGACATCTGATAATTGGCTGTATAATCTTTAATCCTCGAGATAGGGTAAATTCCTTTCCGTGCAGTTTCGAGTGAGATAGGGTTGAAGTCAGTAGCATATATTTGGGTGCGTTCATACAAGCCTTCTTCTTTGATCATAATTGCGAATGAATAGACTTCTTCGCCGGTTGAACAGCCTGCAAGCCATATTTTAACGTATGGATATGTCCGTAGCATTGGGAGCACCTCTCTGCGCAAGGTGGCATAGAAACCAGGATCGCGGAACATCTCAGTTACATTTATGGAAAAGTCTTTGAGAATCAGGTCGAAAAAATCATTTTCGTGTAATACCTTGTGCTGCAGTTCTGAAATACTATTAAGGCCTAAGGCTGCTGTTCTGAAGAGAATTCTGCGTTTCAGGTGTGCTTTATTATAGTTGCGGAAGTCGTAACCATACCGCTTGTAGATGGCTTCAATCAACAGCTCTATTTCAATGTTCTGCGTAAGGTTTGTCGCATTGTAGTCTTTATTTAATGGTGTCTCCATTTAATTATTACTGAATTACTTGTACAACCATACCCTCAGCAAGGATATAAGTTTGGCACTTTCGACCGGTTTTGCGAGATATTCGCTTGCACCGGCAGCCATACATTTTTCTCTGTCATCTTTCATGGCCTTTGCAGTTAGTGCAATAATCGGCAGGCGTGCATAAGCACTTTCTTTCCTGATGATCCTCATTGCTTCATAACCGTCCATCTCGGGCATCATTACATCCATAAGTATCAGATCGACTGCTGATGTCTCCTTTAATTTTTTAATTCCTTCCACACCATTACGGGCGTTGATGGTTTTAATTTTATAGCTTTCGAGCAAACTGTTTAGTGCGAAAACATTACGCATATCGTCATCAACTATCAGGACGGTCTTTCCTTCAAGGATATCTTCACGACCGTGTATTTTACGCAGCATTTTTTGTTTTTTTTCAGGCAGCTCCGATTCGATCTGATGTAGAAAGAGGGTAGTTTCGGACAATAGACGTTCAAAGGACCTTGCACCTTTCATGATGATGCTTTCGGCATATTGTTGCAGTTTCAGATCTTCATCTTTGTTGAGTTCTTTCGATGTGTAAACAACTACTGGAATGTCATGGAATTTTTCCTGGTTCTTAATAATGTCAAGAAACTCAAACCCGCTCATGTCGACCAAACCCAGGTCGAGAATAATGCAATCAAATGCTTCATTTTCGAGTAATTGAAGCGCTGACTCGGCACTGCCCACTGAAACAATACGTATGCTGTCGTCAGTCATCAGGTTCTCTATGCTTTTTCTTGTAACAGCATCATCTTCAATGATAAGCAAAGTTCTCAGAGGTTTATTGACAATATTGTCAATTTTGCTGAATGCCTGTTCCAGTGATTGTTGAGTGACCGGCTTGTTCAGATATCCTATTGCACCGAGTTTAAGTGAGTCAAGTGATTTGTCGGCAGCTGAAATGATATGCACGGGGATATGGCGGGTCCGCTGGCTATTTTTTAAACGGTTAATCACTTCATAACCATCAATTCCAGGTAATCCGATGTCGAGTATTATTGCGTGGGGCTGATAATAGTCCGCGAGATGCAAACCTGATTCACCATCATTGGCAATAAGGCATTTGTAGCGGTGTTCATGAGCAAGATCATACAATAATCTGCTGAAATTCTGATCATCTTCAATCACAAGGAGCGTTTTATCACCAACAGTGATGGAGTCGCGGTCATCATTTGACTTTTCTGGCCTTGACGGGATTGTTACCTGCTCATTCATCTGATTGATTTCAGCAACATCAGGTGCATCGGTAGGTTTGTTCTCGTTTTCAGTTATTGCAGACTGAATTGGCTGTTCATTTGTTTTTGTTTGTGCTTCTTCAGGAAGAAACAAAGTGAATGTAGTTCCTTTTCCCACTTCGCTTTCAACCTGTATTTCACCGCCAAGCAGCTCGGCAAAACCTTTCGAAATACTTAAACCCAGTCCAGTTCCTCCGTATTTTCGGCTGGTGGTTCCATCAGCCTGTCTGAAGGCTTCAAATATAAGATCCAGTTTGTCTTTCGGAATCCCGATTCCTGTGTCGGAGACTGAAATTGCAACAGTTGAACCTCCGTTGAGCCGTGATTGTAAATTGACCTGATTATCTGGTTTAAATACATTCAAGGTGATGCTGCCATCGTGGGTGAACTTGATGGCATTGGAATAAAGGTTTTTGATGATCTGGTAAAGTCTTTGGGCATCCGTTCTGATCATCTGAGGTACACTGTTGGTAATATTCACGAAGAGCTCGAGCCCTTTTTTCTCTGCCAGTGGACCAAAAGTTTTTCTGACATAATTGGCAAGATCATCGAAATACATGCTTTCGATAAAAAGATCAATCTTACCGGCTTCAACTTTGCTAAGGTCAAGTATTTCATTGATCAGGTCGAGAAGGTCGGATCCTGAACTGTTGATGGTTCGTGCGTATTCCAGTTCTTTGTTGTCCAGATGTTTCTTTCGGTTTTCGGCTAGAATCTGAGATAGAACCAGAATGCTGTTTAACGGGGTGCGGAGTTCGTGTGACATGTTGGCCAGAAACTCTGATTTATACCGGGAAGCTTGCTCAAGGTCTTTTGCTTTTTGTTCGATTTCTTTTCTGGCCAGTTCAAGTTCTTTGTTTTTGAGGTTGATGGCATCGCGTTGCAGCTCAAGTGCACGTGTTCGTTCTTCAAGTTCTTCGTTAGTTACCTTGAGTTCTTCCTGCTGTGACTGAAGGTTTTCTTCAGATATTCTTAACGCATGGGTTTGTTCCTGAAGTTCTTCGTTGGCTTGCCGGAGTTCTTCCTGTTGTACTGCAAGTTCGTTGGCTTGCTCCTGTGTTTGTCTCAGAAGCTTTTTTACGGTTTCATCAGCTTTGGCGGTCACAAAGGCGACAGCAATGCTTTCTGCTGCTGTTTTGATGAAATTGGTGTGCAGTTCATTGAATTCAAAGAGAGAAACAAGTTCAATAACACCGATAAGTTCATCTTCATACATCAGAGGACAGGCGAGGTAGCTTCGGGTAGTAAGTATTTCGCTGCCAATGCGTACTTTATGATGTGTCTCGATATTATTCAGAGTAGTCACCTTCCTGTCCTGTGCTACTTGTCCGGTAAGTCCACTCCCGTAAGGCACAACCTTGAATTTTTTAATCTCACCTTCTTCAATCGCAAAATGGCCCTTAAGGTGAAGCTCGTTCTTATCAGGTTCGGCCAGAAACATCAGCCCGACTTGTGCGTTCATGTATGGGACAAGGAATGAAATAACTGATGATGACAACTCCTGAAGGTTTTTTTCGCGACTGATGTTCCTCCCAAGCGAATTCAGACCTGTTTTCAACCAGTCTTGCTCAATACTTAGCTGCCGGTTGTGTTGCAGGGTACGGGTCATTTCATAAAGTGAAATTCCTAAAGTGTCGTGCTCACTCCGTGGAATTACGGTTTGTTCATAATCACCTTTTGCGATACGATTAGCCTGTTCAACTACCTGCCGGAAACTCGTGACCATTTGGTTCATGGATTTTCCCAGAACATCTCCATCACTTCTTATTTCGACCTGTTCACTGTAATCGCCTCTGGCCATTGATTTGGCAACTGATGCGTATGATTGAAGCGATCCGGTAAGTTTATTAAAAGTATTAACCATTTCGCCCACCTCATTGTTTGGTGCTTTAATGTATTTGTTGTCCAGATGACCGACAGCAACTTGTTTGCCCCATGATGAAAGTTGCTTGATTGGGTTTACAAACCAACGGGTTACCAGAATAGAAATTAAAAAAACAACGATTATAGTCACAATAAAGGATATCTTGACAATATCACTGAGTTTTCGGGCATAGGCAAAGGCTTCGATATGTTCTATTTCTTCGATGAGTGCCCAGTTGACTCCAAGTTTTTCAAGTTCAGTCAGGTTTCTATATATACCAAGCACGTATTTGTTTTGGTTATCCGAGTCATAACTGGAAACCTTTTCTTCTTCCAGTTCATGCTTTTTCAGAAAGGGCAGGTTTTCCCTGTGCTGCAGATAAAAAACCCAGTCACGTGCTTTCTGGTTGTCGGCCATTTTCTCCAGTACCTCACTATCCTGCCCGAACCTAAGAGGAGATCGCAACATCAGGTCTTGTCCGATCAGGTATGCCTGACCCGTTTCGCCATATCCGGCACTCTGGTGAATAATCTTGTTAAACCTTTCTGTATTAATCTGAAGAGCAATGAGTCCGATTATTTCATTCTGCTGATTCAACAAAGGTTGTGCAAAAAAACCGGAAAGCATATTAAGCGAAGGTTTATATCTTTCCAGATCGGAGAACGTTATCTTATTGTTGTCGAGTGCTTGCCTGCACGCTAATGCAAAGCGGGTTTGATTGAGTTCTGAAGTAAAGAGGTTTTGACCCAAATCAGCTTCTTGCTTTATGCTAAATAAAATATTGCCCTCTTTATCAATGAAATAAATATCATGATATCCGCTTCGCCTGCTTATATTCTTAAACTCATCTTGGTGTTTTTGGGTTAGTCTGGTGTATTCAGCACTGTTTTTAAATTTGTTAAAATCGAAGTTGTTTTGCTCAAAGCCTGATTTAAGGTTCTGGAGAAATTCAGCGTCCTCATTTTGTTTGCTGTTTAGTTCGAGGAAATCAACAATTTCCTGAAAATATGACTGTATATTTTCTACTCTAAGCAAGGATGTTGAGTGCAGAGACTTTTCGGCGAGTACAGTGAGTCCATGGTAAGCATTAAGGAAGTTGATGAAGCTAATCGAAGCAAGAGGAACAATTGATATGGCCAAAAACCAAATCAACAACGATTTTCCGACTCCAATATACCGCCAAGAGCGGAATGAGTGCTTTATTTTGTCCCAACTGCTTGCGGTATTATAGTCGAGGTTATCCATAAGTGTGCCGATAAAATTTTTAGCTGACTAATAGGCATTATTTCAAGGCGTAACGGGCAATAGTATCAAACAATTCGTTAGGATTGACCGGTTTGGTAATGTAGAAATCCATGCCGGCTTCCAGGCATTTTTCGCGATCACCCTTCATTGCGTGGGCAGTCATGGCAACTATCGGAGTGTGCTGCCCTGTGTTAACTTCCGCTTTCCGGATGAGTCTTGTTGCTTCAAAACCATCCATTTCAGGCATTTGAACGTCCATCAGTATAATGTCGAATTGTTGGCTTGTTGCCATTTCGCAGGCAATCTTACCATTTTCGACAGCTTTAACCGACCAGCCTTTCTTTTCGAGTAGCTGAGTGACAATTTTACGATTGATTATCTGATCCTCAGCGACAAGTATTGAAATGTTCTTTTGGTTGGTTACAGTTGATGATACGACAGCTTTAGGTGAATTGTCCGTGACCGCATGTTGACCGAATTTTGATTCGAGGTACGTTTTCAGGTCATTTTGCAGGATCGGTTTTGAAATAAAATTATACTGATTTGCCTTTTTAAGTTTCAGTATATCAATATTTGCCTTCGTAGGTGAAAGTAGTAGAAATTCCGGAAGTGTTTTTCCGGATAGAAGTTCTTTTATTTTTTCGGCTGCATCGGCTCCATTCATTTCGTGGAGATAAAAATCAATCATCACCAGATCGAATATTTCTGATTTGACAGCTTTGACGGCCTGTTCGCAATCATGTGCGATAGTACATCTGATGTTCCAGCTTTTCAGCAACTCGCTCAGGTTTGTTGCTGATTTTTCATGGTCATCGATCACCAGTATATGAAAGTCCTGATTGGGCTTCGTGAGTTTTAATTGCCAGGGGGTTTCCATTTGTTCGCCGGTGATCATGTTGAGTCTGAACGAAAACCTGCTACCCTCGCCAGGGCTGCTGCTAACTTTGATCTGGCTGCCCATCAGATTCACTAATCTCTGGCTTATGCTAAGTCCCAAACCGGTTCCACCATGGGTTCTGGATATTGATGTTTCGGCCTGAGTATATGAATCAAAAAGTCTTCCGATTTTTTCTTTAGGAATTCCGATTCCTGTGTCTTCGACGGCAAATTCAAGGCTCAGTTGTTCTTCAATATGGTCTATCATGTTCACATTGAGTGCAACCGTACCCTCTTCTGTAAATTTGATCGCGTTGGAAATTAAGTTTATCAGCACCTGCCGTAACCTGAGCGGGTCACCTATAATGATGTCGGGCAATTCGGGTGATACTCTGCATGTGAACTCAAGTTTTTCCTGAAAGACTTTAACAGAAAGCAAGTTGACCACTTTTTTAATGAGTTCTCTGATTGAGAACTCGATTTCTTCAAGTTCCAGTTTGTCGGCTTCAATTTTCGAAATATCAAGTATTTCGTTAATGATCTCGAGCAATGACTCGCCCGAAGCTTTTATGTCGAGCAATCTTTCTTTCTGTACTGCACTTATTTCGTCATCCATCAGACTTAGATCTGCCATCCCGATAATACCGTTCAAAGGCGTTCTTATTTCGTGACTCATAGTGGCCAGAAATGAACTTTTTGCATTGGTTGCTTCTTCTGCTATTCGCTTGGCTGCATTTAGCTCATCAATGGTTTTTGCCAGTTTTCGGGTTGTTTCCTCAAGAGCATTTTTGTGCTGAAAAAAATCAATAAATGCTTTGATTTTACTTTGAAGTATCTCAAGGTCAAGTGGTTTGTAAAGATAGTCCACGGCTCCGGTCTCATATCCCCTGAAAATATGCTGTCGTTGTTTTGAGATTGCAGTGATAAAAATAATTGGTATGAATTTAGTTTTTTCGCTGCTTCTCATAATTTCGGCTACTTCAAAGCCGTCCATTCCGGGCATTTGCACATCCATCAGTACCAGGCTGATGTTGTTTTCCAGCATGATGCCCAATGCCTCGTTGCCCGAATGCGCTTTAATGATATTCAGGTTTTCACTTTCGAGTATGCCTTCCAGGGTGAGGAGATTCTCGGGTCGGTCGTCAACGATAAGTACATTAAACCTGGTTGAGTTGTCCATGATGTTGTTGATTTGGGAGCAAGCCTTTTTATAAGGAGCAAATATAAAACATCCATTCTATATTTCTGATGCTTTGGGCAATTAAATCATAACAAACTTGAAGTTCTTTCGAGCCATTCCTTTCGGCTATCTGTCGCACATGTTACGAAACTGACAATAAACGCACGTATCAGTGGAAGTTGTCTGGTCAAAGGTTTCTTGCGGATCGAAAATTTTTGCGGTTAGGGCATTGACCGTATTGAGGATGCTGTTTCGAATATATTCATTACTGTCTATATTTTGTGTAGTTGGAAATGATGCAACCTGATATCCTTTGGCAACTGATCTGAATCCCAGTATTTTTCCTTTCACTGTTATTTCTGAAGAAATATCATTATTGGATAAAAACAACAAAATATAGATAGCCAGCTGCAATGCTTTTGACTTTTTCTCGTCCTCAATCAACTCATCCCAATCACTGATTTTCAGTTCTTCCTTATCGATTTTTCCTGTTTTATAATCGATTATATGAATCTCGTTTCCTCTTTTTTCAATGCGGTCAGGTGTTCCTTTAATTTTTATGAACCCTGAAACTGTTTTCAGTTGCATGGATAATTCTTCTTCAAGACTGATAATAGACGATTCGGCATCGGAATCACTCAATGATTTGATTTCATAATCAATAAACTGCCTTATATAATGCTGTGCAGCCTCAACAATCAATATCGATTTACCTTCACCGGAAACTGTTTGTTTGACCACATTTGTGTATGCATCAGTCACATAATTTTTGATGTTGTTTTTCCTGTCAAGGAGCACTTTAGGTTCAATTTTTCTTTGAACAAATGGGTGGTTAATAACCCTGAGTGCTTCGTGGACAATATTGCCAAGAACCTCCATTCCGGTATCATAACCCGGTTCTTTGAACTCTCTGATCGAAGCAATTTCGCTGAGAAAGAACTTTAGTTTACATGAAACAAAATTGGACAGGCTGGTAGGAGAGAAGCCAGTTTTTGCCTTTAGTTCAAGTAATTCAATAATCTCTGGAGTTTTTTCAATGCGTATCTCTTGTGCATATTGGTGTGGGTGTGCCATTATCCCCATCTGTGACTCAATGATTTCCATTGACGGATTCAAGACACTGAGTTCCTTAACTATTTGCAAAATATACCTGCTTTTTTCGCCGCCACCAAGCACATCCGGCTCTGAATTGTAAAGAAGACATATGTGTTTGGGCCGCTGAAGTAACCTAAAGAAGTGGTATGCTGAAACTGCCTGTTGTTCGCGGCGGCCTTGTAATCCATATGCAATCCGGATGTCATGACTGATAAAGCCATTTGAAAAAATTGCAGGAGGTAGAATTCCTTCGTTTGCCGATAAGATGAACACATGATCAAAATCCAGCGACCTGGTTTCCAGCATACCCATGATTTGTATTCCTTTTATGGGTTCTCCCGTTAACGGCACATTAAGCGAAGATGAAAGTGATCTGATTAGTTGATGAAAACTGACAATGTCCTGCACATGTTGATACTCAGAAAACAGTTTTTCGATTCTGTTCAACATTTTTTCGGCAACAGCCAAACCGGCAATGATCAGCTGCGCTGATGGACCCTGCAATGATTTATAAACATGATCTCCAATAACCGCTAGAACATCAAGAATAAACCTGATTTGCGTATTTTTAATATCTGCATTTTGCCGGCTCATCAGCAAGAGAATGCTGTTGCCTGCATCAGAAAGATCTATAGTTGTCGTGAAATCAATCAGTACAGGTGCAGAAACCAATGCAGATGAATGTATTTTTATCTTATTTCTGATTGCGATCAGAGATTGATTCTGATGCACAAATCCGTTGAATATGCTTAGGTCGAAGAATGCTGCCAATGCTTTTCTTCTGAAGTAGCACTTATTATCGTCCGTTATTGCTGATTCAACAAGTTCAGCGAGATGATCGATCAACTGATAAACCGGATTTTGTTTGAACGGTAGTCCCATTGTCACGTTGAAACTTCCTGAATCAGGCGGAATGGAATGCAAAACAGGAATCAGAAGTTTTTCATCTGCAAGCACTATTGCAGTTCTTTCAGGTTTTAGCTGTCCTTTTTTAATGTAATCATTAATTAACTGTCCCAATGCCTTTGCTTGTGACACATTACCAGGAACAGACAAAATGTCGACTTTTTTTGGCATTTCAAGGAGTGCACTGCCAACCCAGTTTCTGACCATTTGTGGGTGCATTTCTCTTAATCTTCTCAGAAACAATCCCGCCTGACCAGGCTGAAAGCGGTTTGGTTCCATATAGTATGAATCGAGATCCCAAAGAAGCTCAGCTTTTCCATGTTTTGTGAGATTGGCAAATACAGTCTGTTCGGCTCGTGTAAGCGCATTAAAGCCGGCAAAGATGCAGTAGAGGTGGGGTTTTTTAGTAAACCAGTTGAAGGTGTCATCTTCGGCAAGTATTCTGGTCAGCAAACCTTTATATCCTGAGACACCGTCGCACAATTTTGCTTTGAAAATGTTGTAGTAGGCCGAAAGTGATTGGTAAATATCAAGATATTTGCGTTCAGCTTCGGTCAGTGGGGATCCATCAGGATGCCATAGTTCCAATGCTTTTGCCTCACTAAGGTATTGAAAAAGAACGTTTGCATCAACCAATTGCTGGTCAATATCTTCAAAATCGTTCAGCATTTCATCGGCCCGCGCAATAAATGCTTTCAGGTCATGGCCGGTTTTTTCCTGTTGTTCAATGAATATCTGTATCAGGAGTAATTTTAATGCGAGCCGGTCAGCTATTTGTTTTCCCGTCCATAGTTCAATGGCTTCTTCGATGGTATGTATTGCAGGAAGCCATTGACCGGGTTTCATCAAGACAGTAAGGTGATTACGCAAAAAAAGACAGGCTCTTTTGTTGGGTAGAACTATAATTGTTTCATGTGGTTGATACGGTGTGTTATTGATTGTGAATTCAGCAACACGTTGCAGGAAATCAATCATATATATATTCTGAGCTGTTTAAAAAGTGTTGTGCGGCAATAATATCGTCGGGTTTTCCCAGATCAAACCAAAATGATGGCCGGCATAGATAACCTTCAATTCTGTTTGTTGCTGTCAGGGAAAGGTATAGTTTGGTCAGCGGAATTATTTCATCCGGTAATTTGCCAGTCAATTCAGGATTGAGCAGGTGAACGCCGGTGAAGGCATATAAATGCTCACAATCAGATAGGTCAGCACTGATCGGCAGTTGTTCTCCTTTGATAAGGTTTTTCCAGCCGCGCAAGGCCATTTTTTGGTCAAAAACCAGTTTTCTGGCCGTATTCCGGTCACTGATCAGCAGTGTTACATCGTTATTATTTGAATAATGTTGTGCGATTGCTTCCGACAGGTTTATATCGGTCAGAATATCGACATTGTGCACAATCAAACAGCGGCATTCATTACCAATTAGTTTTGAAGCCTTGATTATTCCTCCGCCGGTATCCATTAGTCGGCAGCTTTCGTCAGAGATGGTGATTTCAAGGTTGGCAAATTCCTTGTTCTGGAGGTAGTTTGTGATCATTCCGGCGAAATGATGCACATTAACAATGAATTTGGTGATGCCCAAGCCCGTTAATTTATCAATAACATGTTTTATCAGGGGTTTTCCGTTGATTTCGGCAAGTGCTTTTGGCCGCTGTTGAGTCAGGTTTCCCAGCCTGGTGCCAAATCCGGCTGCAGGAATAAAAGCAGTTATCTGTGCTGGGTTTATTTGCGTTTCGCCGGTTTGCATAGCTGTTTTTCTACTTCTGACCTGGCTCCGCATTTGGTGCATTTGAATCCCAGATCCTTTTTTTTGGCTTTTTTCTCTGTCTCTTTCTCACAACGTTTTTTTGACATCGGATGCTGTTTTGGTTGTTTATTGTGATATTATAGTTTGTTAAAGTAGAGGTCTTTCAGCTCCGGGTGACGTACAATGATTTCAATGTCAGGGAATTTCTTTTGAAGGAACAAGGCAGTTTGTTCGGCACAGAAAACCGAGCGGTGCTGTCCGCCGGTGCAGCCAAATGAAATCATCAGGTCAGAGAAGTTTCTTTCCGAGTAGTTGATCAATGTTTGCTCGAGTAAAGCATAAACATTCGTGAGGTATTGCACGACTTCTTGGTTGCTACCGAGCAGATTCTTAACTTCTTCATCCAGTCCGGTGAGGCTTTTGAAGCGAATGTCGCGACCGGGATTCGGAAGCGGCCGGCAGTCAAAAACAAATCCGCCGCCGTTTCCTGACTCGTCATCAGGTATTCCGCCTTTCCTGTATGAAAAACTGTTTACTCTGACTATCAGGCTGTTGTTTCTTGCGCCTGCGGGTTTTATATATTGGTCTTGAACAGAAGCAGTTTGTTGTAGCAATTGATTCAGTTCGTCGAATTCAATATTTAGAGGAGTTCTGATCAGCAGCTTCTTAAGCTCGTCAAGCGTATAAGGAATGCTTTCAATGAAGTGGCTTTTTTTCTGGATCAACCCCCTGAAGCCATATGCCCCTAATACCTGCATCAGCCTAAGATACACAAGCATATTATATTGTTCGTCGGCTTCATCTCTTGAGATCATGCCATTTGTAGCTGCAAGATTAAGATAATGGTCTGACAGCAAACGACGGAAATTATCCGGAATTCTGGCCTTAGCCTGATAAAGCAAAGAAGCAAGGTCGTAGAGGGCTGGTCCTTTTCTTCCTCCCTGAAAATCTATAAAACATAGTTTGCCCATATGAACCATGATATTTCTGGCCTGAAAATCACGGTACATGAATGCGGCATTTCCTCTGGAATTAATATTACGAGCAAACCGGTCAAACAATTTGTTTAGTCTGCTTTCATTAAAATCGATGTTATGCAGTTTCAGGAAGTAATACCGGAAATAATTGAGGTCTTCACGAATACTCATGACACTGAATCTGTCTTCGGGATAACATTTGGAAAAGTTGATCTTTTTACCTGCCACGAACTGAATTTGCAATAGTTTCTCAATAGCCTCTCGGTAAAAATCCAGTAAGCTGGGGTGAAATGAGCCTTGCAGCCACGATCGTTCAACAAGGTCGAGCAGGCTGACATTGCCAAGGTCAGACTGCAGATAAGCTTGTCTGTCTTTTGAAATACTGATGATCTCAGGCACCGGAATGCCGTTTTTCTCAAAAACCGATGCAACATGGAAAAAAGATTCGTTTTCAGCAATATTGCTGCTTACCGTTCCCACATAACTAAATCCTTTGCCTGACAGTCTGTAGTATTTCCGCTGTGAGCCAGAACCTGTTATTGGCTGGATTTGAAGAGGTTTTGTTCCGGTGTGTTCTTCAAATAATCCGGACAGGATTTGATGTGCAGTAGATGTGGAATTCATCTTTTTATGCTATTCTAAAACAAAGGTAACCTTTTTTGGCTTGGTTAGAATGGTGTCCGCATCAATTCAGAATTAGCTTCTTTGGGGCTATTCCTTGCAGATGGGATTATATACCGATTGTTTATTGAATGCATTTTCCGGATTTACGGGCGAAATATCGAAAAGAAATGGGCGATTGTCTGGTTGAAAAACCTTATTTTTGTTGCAATTAAACAATACCCTTAGATATGGAAGCCAAAAAGTCAGCAACCGACATCCTGAAAACTGCTATTCTTCTGGAGCGCAGAGGTAAAGCTTTTTACACGCAGGTAGCCAGGCAAACCGAAAGTGCCTCTGCCCGGAAGATATTCGAAATGATGGCAGAAGAGGAAGATGCCCATGTTGCCTTTCTTTCAAAGCAGTTTGCTCATTACGAAAAGAATCACGAGTTCCTGAAGAATGAGGAGCATCATGATGTTGATGACACTGAAGCAGTGATGATTTTATCTGAAAAGGTCAAAAAAGAGATCTCTGCAGCCGGTTTTGAGGCTGCTGCAATCAGTGCTGCCATAGATTTTGAAAACAGGGCAATTGAGGTTTATTCAAACAGGGCTGCTGAAGCCACTGATCCCAATGAAAAGGCGATGTATCAGATGCTGGCTGATTGGGAGAAAGGACACCACCACCTCCTGCACCGCCTCAATGAAGACCTTAAAGAGCAGGTTTGGAACGACAACAACTTCTGGCCTTTCTAGGTAATTTTGAAACTTTATAAAGTACCGGTATTTAATTATTTACGGAGCTTTTATGTTCTGTGAAAGGAGATTATTATGCAACATGATGACAATTTGGGATTTGATTCACTGGCAGTTCATGCCGGCAAATTCCATGATGAATTGGGAGGTGCAGTCAGCCCGATTTATCAAACCTCGACTTTTAAATTTGAAAGTGCTGATCACGGAGCGAAGTGCTTTCAGGGGACGGATAGCGGTTACATTTATACCCGCATTGGCAACCCTACCATTGGTGAACTCGAAGATGCCGTAGCCCGGCTCGAAGGCGGTTACGGTGGTATTGCCACCAGTTCAGGCATGGCGGCCGTTAATGTGGTTTACCTTGCTTTTCTGGCAGCAGGCAAACATCTGGTGGCGCACAATTCTTTGTATGGGCCTTCGCGGGCTATCATAGAAAGTCTTTATCCAAAATTTGGAGTTACATCATCTTTCATAGATGCTACTGATCCCGAGCAAGTGCGCAATGCCATCAGACCTGAAACCTCACTTTTGTTTCTTGAAACTCCGGCTAATCCAACTATCGGGATTACTGATATAAAGGCTATTGCCCAAATAGCGCATGAAATCAACATTCCATTATGTGTTGATAATACTTTCTGCAGCCCTTATCTGCAGAAGCCCCTCGAATTGGGTGCAGATATGGTCATGCATTCCATGACCAAGTTTATCAACGGACATGCAGATATCGTTGCTGGAATGGTAGTTGCGGCCAAAAAAGAGCATTACCAGCAATTACGCAGTGTAATGGTAAACATTGGATGTAATATGGATCCTCATCAGGCCTGGTTAACCAGAAGAGGTTTGAAGACATTGGGAATCAGAATCGACAGGGCACAGGAGAATGCCATGAAAGTAGCTTTATATCTCGAAAAGCATCCAAAGATAGCTTGGGTGATATATCCCGGGTTGCCATCACACCCACAATATGAACTCGGGCTCAGACAAATGAAAGGGCCGGGAACCATGATCAGTTTTGGGTTAAAAGGCGGGCTCGAAGAGGGCAAAGTGCTCATGAATAACATGAAACTTGCGCTTTTGGCTGTTTCGCTCGGTGGAATCGAAACATTGATTCAGCATCCGGCCAGTATGACTCATTCTAAACTAAGTTCTGAAGCAAAGCATGCAGCAGGTATATCCGATGAATTAGTCAGGTTGTCTGTAGGGATCGAAAATGCGGAGGACATTATTGCCGACCTTGATCAGGCACTGAATATGGTGTAATAACATATGAGTTATAGGTGTTCATTTTTTTAGTAAATCTGAATGTCATTGAATGAAGGCCAAAAAGAATGCTTAATTTTCTATGGTACAGGATTTAAGGCCTGTAATTTTAACATTTACTGATATCTGTTATTTAGTTACTTTTGTTTTGCCTCAAAGCAATTATTCATATTTCTTGAAGTTAATGAGAGTCGCTATACTTTTTGCGGTTTTACTGTCTTTTTTCGTTACGCAGGTTTACGGACAGAAGGTAGCGCTTGTCCTGAGCGGCGGTGGAGCAAAGGGGCTCAGCCATGTTGGTGTGTTAAAAGCACTGGAAGAATACAAAATCCCGATTGATTATGTTGTTGGAAACTCAATGGGTGCATTTGTAGGGGCGCTTTATGCAGCCGGTTATTCACCTGCAGAGATTGAAAAACTGGTAACGAGTAATAAATTCAGAGATTGGGCAACAGGAAATATTGAGGAGCGGTTTTTCTACAGTCAGGCTTATGATTCTGATGCAAGCTGGACCCATATTCCACTAGAGCCTTTGTCTGGAGGCTATCAACAGTTTTTGCCGACCAATATTGTACCACCGTTCCTGATGGATTTTGCGCTCATGGAGTTGTTGTCGCAGGCTTCCCTGCACAGCAATGAAGATTTTAACCGGCTGATGATTCCTTTCCGCTGTGTTGCCACCGACATAGATTCTTCGATACTGATCACATTATCTTCAGGCCGCCTGAATTCAGCTGTCAGGGCTTCCACTACGTTCCCCTTCTATGTGCGCCCTGTTCGTGTAAATAACCGTTTGCTTTTTGACGGAGGAATGATCGACAATTTTCCGGTTGAGACCGCAATATCCGAGTTTAATCCTGACTTGATCATCGGTAGCAAAGCAGCTGGCAACTATCCCCCTGCAAATGAGGCAGATGTTATCTCACAGATACAAAATATGCTCGTGAGGAGAACAGATTACACTATTCCTCAGGACAAAGGTGTAATGATCGAGTCAAAGGTAGGCTATACCGGATTGCTCGACTTCGGGCCTGCTGAGGTATTTGTGGATAGTGGCTACAGTGCAGCGATCAGGGCAATGCCGGAAATTCGGGAACTGACAAAACGAAGGATTGATCCCGATTCCCTTTCATCAGCCAGACAAAAGTTTCGTTCCGGTAACCCTGAACTGATAATTGATACAATTCATGTTACAGGTGTAAATAAGGATCAGGCCAGATATATTCTCAACAAAATAAACCCTGGTAACAAAAGGCTTCATCTTGATGATATCCGCGACAGGTATTTTTTACTGCTCGCTGATGATAAGATCAGTTATATTTATCCTGAGATAACTTATGATGCAGCCGGTTGTGTGGTACTCTTGCTGAATACAAGGCTTACGGAGAAATGGGTGGGTTCATTCGGTGGAAATGTATCATCCACTGCATTGAATCAGGCATTTGTGGGGGTTAACTACAAGCATCTTGGAAAATTTGGATCGCGAATTGGTGTCAATGGGTATTACGGTCGTTTTTATTCATCAATTCAGGCATCGGCACGTATCGATTTCCCTGGTCAGCTTCCTTTTTTTATGTCTTTGACCGGCAATCTTTCGCGGAAAGATTTCTTTCGCAATGCCAATTACTTCTTTGAAGATCCAAGTCCTTCATTTTTAATTGTTGACGAACGTTTTTTGGATCTCAACATGGGGCATCAATTTGGAAAATACGGTAAGATCAGTTTCGGTCTGTCAGGTGTTGGCCGGAGTTTGAACTATTATCAGGACAATACTTTTTCGCGACTTGATACTGCTGATCAGACCGAATTTGCTTTTGTCCATCCACATGTTCAGTTCGAAATTAACTCACTTAACCGAAAGCAATATGCCAGTGCCGGAGCGCTTTTCGGTTTGTATTTCAGGTATTATGAAGGCAGCGAACAAAATTACCTGACAAACACTTTTCAGCAGATTTCTGAGGTAGAACGAAAATATGGATATTACGTCATTAAGGGTGTTTATGATAATTTTTTTCTAAGATCTGGGAATTTCAGTTTTGGATTTTTGGTAGAAGCATTGTATTCAAACCAACCATTGAAAGATAACTTCACAGCTTCACAACTCTCATTTCCTTCGTTTGAACCTCTTCCTGAGATGGCTGCATTGTATCTTTCGAGTTACCGGTCAAATGCCTATCTGGCCGGAGGTATGAAGACCGTGTATTCTTTTAGTCGATCACTTGAAGCCAGGATTGAAGGCTATTTGTTTCAGCCTTACAGGCAGTTGAGTAATCCAGGCCCCAACCAGCAACCTTCATGGGGGCCGGTTTTTCCAAATCCTGCCTATATTGTGTCGGGTGCATTGATTTATAATTCTCCTCTAGGTCCTGTGAGTTTGTCAGCATCATATCTTGAGCGTACTGATGAAAAGTGGAAGCTTAACCTGAATATCGGATATATTATCTTCAACCGATCAATGTTTGAATAGACCGGTTCGTTGCCCGAAGAATGTCAGGCGTCTTGATTATATTTGTGCCCGTGAAGGTTTCAGCGCAATCAAAAACTAGTTGAACCAAAACCGACAATTAAATGTTAATTTGAGTATGCTTCTGACACTATTGCTTGGTTTATTTGTTTTGTCGCTGCTGGCTCCTTTGATCAACACTTTCAGCAGGAGATTCTCGGGTTGGCTTCTGTCAGTCGTTCCTTCTATTGTTTTTATTCTTCTGGCGGTTAAAATTCCTCAGGTTTCAAGTGGTTATTACAGCACTGAAGAATATAGCTGGATTCCGGAGCTGGGCTTGATTTTCAGTCTGCGACTTGATGGTCTGAGCCAGATTTTCGCTTTGCTCGTTACGGGAATAGGATCTCTTATTCTGATCTATGCCGGATACTACATGCGTTCATACGATAAAACAAGTCGTTTTTTTGGTTATCTTGTTTTTTTTATGGCTTCGATGCTGGGTCTTGTGCTTGCTGCTGACCTGCTTACGCTGTTTGTCTTTTGGGAGTTTACAAGCCTGAGTTCTTTTTTACTTATTGGTTTTAAGCACGAAAAGCCCGAGGCGCGCCAGGCAGCCCTTCAGGCCTTGCTGATTACAGGCCTCGGAGGACTGGCGTTGCTTGCCGGGTTTATTCTGATTCATAAAGTTTACGGAACCTTTGAACTTGCCACCATAATCGGTAATCCTGAACTGCTTGCCTCAAGTCCATTATTGTTACCGGTTATGATTCTGGTGCTTATTGGTGCGTTTACCAAGTCGGCCATATTTCCCTTTCATTTCTGGCTTCCCGGAGCCATGCAGGCGCCTTCGCCCGTAAGTGCATACCTGCATTCAGCCACTATGGTGAAAGCCGGGATTTACCTGCTTGCACGGCTTAACCCGCTTATGATGTCATCTGAATGGTGGGTGTATTCACTTTCGCTTTTTGGTGTGTTCACTATGTTTGTAGGTGCCTGGATGAGCATCACACAGAACGACCTGAAAAAAGTGCTGGCCTACACTACCGTGAGTGCATTGGGCACGCTGGTAATGCTTATTGGAAGTTCCACAGACTTCGCCGTCAATGCTATGTTAGTCTTTCTGCTGGTTCATGCCTTTTACAAAGCCACTTTGTTTATGATGGCCGGCAACATCGAGAAAAAGACAGGTACACGTATGATCGATGAAGTTGGCGGACTATACAGATATATGCCTGTTGCATCGGCTATATCATTGCTGGCTTTGTTGTCCATGTCAGGTATTCCGCCCATGCTTGGGTTTATCAGCAAGGAACTTATTTATGAAGCAGGAATCAATGCGCCGAGTGCGGCAGGGATTATTCTTCTACTCGGGTTCTTATCTAATGCCTTTATTTTGTTCGCTTCAGCACGTATTGCACTTGATGTATTTCTGGGTAAACCCATGTTTGAAAAGCAGCCTAAGGAGCCCGATATATCTTTGCTGACAGGACCTGCTATTCTCGTCATTATCAGTTTACTTCTTGGTCTTTTGCCCGGAAGGCTGACCGACAGCCTGCTCAATCCTGCCATGATACATATTTTGCCTGGCTCTGAAGCAATGAAGCTAAAATTGTGGCATGGTTTCAATGATATACTATTGCTCAGTTTTCTGACTATTGTCGCCGGAGTATTGATGTATATATTCAAAGCGAGAGTTACCGCATTGGTTTCCTATGCCAATCTGAAGTACTTCAAAGCCCGTTTCTCAGATGGTTTTTTTGGACTTATAGATGGGTTTATGTATCTCACTTCGCGAAAAACTGCGATTGTTCAGCACGGATACCATCGTTTCTACCTGATGACCATTTTCGTTGTTGCTTCTGTTCTAATTGCTTTAACATTCTATGGTTGGAAGCCAAAGGCAGAATTGGCGCAAAATTTGCAGGCTCCAACATTTACAGTATTGGTTTTTGGAACATTGATAGTGGTTTCCACAATAACCACACTTTTGGCAAAGTCAAGGCTTGTCGCCCTCATTTCCATTGGCTTGACCGGCTTGGGAATTGGCCTCATTTTTATTGAATACAGTGGCATTGACCTGGCGATAACCATGATTATGGTTGAAACAATGATGGTTGTGCTGGGAACAATTGTTGTTTTTCACCTGCCCAGATACCTTGATTTTTCAGATTTACGAAGCAGGCAGCGCGATGTTGTCATTGCATCTGTATTCGGACTATTAATGGCATTTCTTGCGTTCAGAAGTTTTACGAATCCCGAGACAAAGATTTCTGAATATTTTGTGGAAAACAGTTATTTGCTTGCGTATGGTAAAAACGTTGTAAACGTTATACTGGTCGATTTCAGAGCATTGGACACCCTCGGTGAGATTACAGTGCTTTTACTTGCTGCTTTTGGTATTTATGCACTGTTGAAGTTGAAAACTGAACCTAAATAAGTTATGGCATCGGAAATTTTCAAAATTGTAGCTGTTCAACTGAGGCCAATTCTTTTGGTTTTGAGTCTGATCGTTTTGTATCGCGGCCATAATGAACCCGGAGGTGGATTTATCGGAGGAATCATGGCCGGAATGGGTTTTGTGTTGTATGCTATGGCTGTAGGTGTTGAAAAAGCACGCAAATCCAGAACAATAAAACCTGTAAGTTTTATGGGCTTAGGGCTCTTTTTCGCCCTTATCAGCGGACTTTTTGCACCATTCAGTGGTGTTGGTTTATTCATGCAAGGCGTATGGACTGAGATTGAGCTGCCATGGGGTTCTGCAATAAAACTGGGAACACCTTTGCTCTTCGATGCAGGCGTTTATCTGCTGGTGACGGGGATGATCACATCAATTATGTATGCAATTATGGAAGAATAGTATGGAAGTATTCATTGCATTGATTATTGGTTTTTTGTACGGAGCAAGCGTTTACATGTTTCTGCGCCGGAGTATCGTTAAATTGGTACTCGGCATTATTTTTCTGAGCCACGCTACAAATCTTCTGCTTTTTTCTACCGGAGGTTTCCTGCGCGGATCGCCACCTTTTGTTGATGAAGTCGGTTCAGACGCTTCGTTACCGGTTGCCGACCCATTGCCTCAGGCTTTGGTTCTGACTGCATTAGTCATTAGTTTGGGCGTAACTGCATTTTCTTTGGTACTCATATACAGGTTCTACAAGGAGACAGGTTCAGTTGACCTTGATGAACTTGCCCAAATGGAGAAGAAATGACTGTTCTGATCCCGGTTATAATCCCTCTGTCAGCTATTGTGTTGCTGATTGCAACCAGAAGATGGCTAATAGCACAGTACATTATCAGCATGATCTCAATGACTGTGTTGGTAATAAATGCCTTGTCTTTACTAACTACACTTCAATTAAAAGGATATTTGACATATCAGGCTTCAGGTTGGCCGGCTCCGTTTGGAATTACACTTATAGCAGATCAGTTTTCGGCGATTATGCTGTTGGCAGTCGCTGTTGTGGGATGGCTTGTGATGATGTACGCCATTGGTTTTGTGGATGCTGCGCGTAAGAAAGCAGGTTTTTTTATCCTGGTTCAGGGACTTTTTGCCGGAGTTAACGGAGCCCTCGTTACAGGTGATCTGTTCAATTTGTATGTGTGGTTTGAAGTGATGATTATGGCTTCATTTGTTCTGATCACTCATGGGGCCGAAAAACAACAATTGCGAGGCGCTGTAAAATATGTTGTGCTCAATCTTATCGGTTCGGTTTTTTTGGTCTCAACAATTGGGTTGGTTTATTCCAAAACAGGAACGCTGAATATGGCCCAGCTTGCCATGATGATTCAGCAGCAAGATGTTTCAGAGCTTATGAATAGTTATCTGATGCTGTTTTTCATTGCGTTTGGAATCAAAGCAGCTGTTTTCCCGTTCTTTTTCTGGCTTCCGGCATCATATCCCACACCTCCGATTGCCATAACTGCTTTCTTCTCTGCAACATTAACCAAGGTAGGAGTTTATACAATAATTCGTTTTTATAGTTTGTACGTTGACCATGATGGTTTTGCGTGGAAAGAAATCATACTTTGGATGGCCGCAGCCACTATGATCTTTGGAGTGCTCATGGCAGCATCTTCTTTTGATTTCCGAAAAATTCTTTCCTTTCATATTATCAGTCAGATAGGATACATGATCATGGGTCTGGGGATATTTACCATCAACAGTCTGGCCGGGGCAGTATTTTTTGTTGTGCATAATATGTTTTCGAAAACAGCTGCATTCATGGCTGCCGGATTGGTTTACAAATTGAGGGGAACATATGAACTGAAAGATTCCGGTTGGGTCTACAAGGATAAACCATTGTTTGCCTTGTTGTTTTTTCTTCCTGCTCTTTCACTTGCAGGTCTTCCTCCTACTTCAGGTTTTTTCGGAAAGCTATTTTTGATCCTGGCCGGATTTGAGAGTGAAGATTGGGCAATTACCATTACGGCGCTGGTAGTTAGTATCTTCACCTTATTTTCCATGGTGAAGATATGGAATGAAGTGTACTGGAAGAAACCCGCTGAACATACGGTTCTGAGCCATCAACCGGTGAAAGTGAATCTTCTGCCTGTGGCTGCCACAGTTGCTATTGTTTTGCTGATGTTGCTGCCTGGAGTATTTGCCGGAAGTTTATTCGGATATTTCAGCCGTGCAGCTGCACAGCTTATGGATGTCGAATCATACATTAAAGCAGTATTTCCATGAGTAGATATTTTCAGAAACGATTTGTCGGTTTTTTTCGCCGGATATTACTGATAACCTCATTTCTTATCTTTTATGTCCGTGAACTTTTTGTTTCCAGCATAATGCTTGCAAGGGATATTTTCAGACGACGGCAGGCGTACAACCATGGTATTGTCAAGATTGAGATCGAATTGAAATCTGATCTTGCTTTGCTTGCATTTATTAACCTTTTGTCAATGACACCCGGCAGTCTTTCGCTTGACTTATCACCCGATAAACGTTTTATTTATGTTCATACGATGTATCTTGAGGATGTTGACCGGTTTAAAAGGGATTTGAAAATTAAGTTTGAACAACGAATTAAAGCAATATTTGAGTAATGGAAAACTATGGTCCGATGGCATTGCACATTGCCATATACTTTGCTTATGTATGCCTTTCGCTTACCTTAGGGGCTGTAATGTACCGACTGATAGCAGGGCCAGGCCTGCCCGACAGGATTATTGTGCTTGATCTGGCTGCCTCAGCAACAATAGGTTTTGTTCTGGTAGTCATTCTTCAAACCGGTGAGACAGTATATCTGAATATTGCACTTGTTATTGCACTGATTGCTTTTATGGGCACAGTTTCATTTGCCCGATACCTAAAAAAACAGATTAACCATGAGTGATTTTATTGCTGCAATCTTTATTTCTGCAGGTTCTCTGTTTATGCTTGTTGCCGCTATTGGTGTGATCAGGCTTCCCGATGTTTTTATGAGGATGCATGCCATCACCAAAGCATCTTCATTATCCATTTTACTGATTTCGGCAGGGCTTGTTTTGGTGATGCCTACCTTAAGAATTTTTCTAGGATGCTTTACCCTCATCTTGTTCATTTTTCTGACAACACCTGTTGCCAGCCACATGATCGCCAGGGCTGCCGCTATGCTGAAAGAGCCGGTTGCTGATGGTTGTAAAACGAATGAATACGATCATTCTGCTGAAATTGAAGAGGAAGAATAAGGTGAAGTAATGTCATCGGTCTAAACATGTCGTGTATTTGATAACTTATGGTCGCGGAAGGTGCAAAAAAGTGAGAATCATTTTGAAGCACGAAGTTTGTTCATGCAAAATATTCCTATTTTTGCAGTCCTTATAACGAACCCGCGTCATGGGGCTGCTTGTTGCGGCCTGGTTGACAACGCTAAATAAATATACATGAATATTGATACCCAGCTTAATCAGAATCCTGAGCAGTCTGCTGTTCAGGAGGAGAATGCTGTAGTAGCAGTGGTTACTACCGAAAACACAACTATTATGAATGAAAACCTAAATGAAACCGTTGCCCCGGTAGGGCCGGTTGTAAGCGACGCTGAAAAGCAGATGATTCTTACCATGATCCAGCCAAGTCAATTGGTTGAAAATGAACCATCAAAACCAGTTGCCGAACCGGCAGCCGGTGTAATAGAAGTTGTTGTTTCACAGGCTGAAGCCGGGCTGATCAGCCAAATGATCAATCCCGATCAGCCTATGATTGAGGCTGTTGCAGATGATTATGCTCCGGCAATGATCAATAGTGAAGAACAAGCCATTGCCCTGAGTATGATGGATGAAACTCACCTTTCCGATGAATCTGAACATGATGAGGAAGATGAGTCCGAACATGCATCATTCGATTTTGAGGGCATGAATAAGCTTCAGCTCGTTGAATTACTCGAGGAAACAGTACAAAATAATGATGTTACAGCCATCAAGAACAAGGTGGCTGCCATCAAGGTCAGGTTTCTGAAGCTGAACAAAGAAGACATTGATAACGAACTTGAAGTTTTTCTGGCCGAAGGACACAGTAAAGATGATTATGTTCATTCAGACGATCCGCTGGAGGTCAGGTTTAAAGCTGCTTTCAATCAATATAAGGACAACAAGGCGCATTTCAATGAAATTCTGGAGCGCCGCAAAAGCGAAAACCTCAAAGAAAAATTTGCCCTACTTGAGGAACTCAAAGCGCTTATTTCTTCAGAGGAGACTTTGAAAAAAACTTATGACGAGTTCAAGATATTGCAGGACAAATGGAAGAGTATCGGTCAGGTTCCTGCCGGTGAAATTACCAACCTGTGGAATAATTACCATTTTCTGGTCGAGAAATTCTTTGATAAGGTAAAGATCAATAAAGAATTGCGCGACCTAGACCTGAAGAAAAACCTTGAAGCTAAGATTGAGCTGTGCGAAAAGGCAGAAGAGTTGCTGCTGGAGGCTTCAATCATCAAGTCATTCAAGATGCTGCAGAAACTGCACGATGATTGGAAGGAAATTGGTCCGGTGCCTCAGGATAAGAAGGATGAGATTTGGGAACGTTTCAAAAACGCCACTGACAAGATCAATCAGGTTCGTCGCGAGCATTACAACCGCTTGCAGGAAGAGCAGATGCACAATCATGAAGCCAAGCTCGCACTTTGTGAGAAAATGGAGGAAATAGCAGCTGAAAGTGGCGAGAATATTGGAGATTGGAACGCCAAAACAGATAAGGTGACTGAGCTGTTCAAGATATGGCGTTCTGTTGGTCAGGCGCCAAAGAAACTCAACGACGAGGTGTGGAGCCGCTTTAAAGCTTCAATGGATGTGTTTTTCGACAATAAGAAAGAATTCTACGGCCGCATCAAAGACCAGCAGCTCGAAAACTATAACCGCAAGCTAGATCTGTGTGCTCAGGCTGAGGCATTGAAAGACAGTACCGAATGGCGTAAAACAACCGACCAGTTCAAAAAACTGCAGGAAGAATGGAAGAGTATAGGCCCTGTGCCGAAAAAGAATTCGGAACGGGTGTGGAAAAGATTCAGGTCGGCATGTGACGACTTCTTTTCGCGCAAGTCAGAGTTTTTTGGCAGCATAAGGGATGTTGAATCCGACAACCTGAATGCCAAGAAAGAACTGATCAATAACATTCAGGCCTTTGAAATATCTAAAGACCGAAGTGTCAACCTTGAGGCTCTTAAAAGTTTTCAGCGCCAGTGGATGAGTATCGGACATGTTCCCATGAAGGTCAAAGACCAGCTTCAAACCCAATACCGTAAAGCTGTTGATGCACTTTTTGAGAAAATGAAAGTGACCGAGATGGAAATGTCAACAGCCGAGTATAAGGGTATGATTGAAGGCATAAGAGAAGAGCCCGAATCTCAGGACAGGATCAGGCGCGAAAGGTTTAATCTGAATGCCAAGATCACCAAGCTGCGTGATGAAATCAACCTGTGGGAAAACAACATTGGCTTCTTTGCCAGCAGCAAAAATGCCGACATCATGAAGGCCGAGTATGAGAAAAAAATCAATAAGGCCAAAACCGATCTCAAAGTACTTGAGTCAAAGCTTAAAATTCTCAGAGACTAAGAGTTTGAAGAGATTCATTAAAAAGCCGGCTGAAATTTCCGTTTTGGTCGGTTTTTTTTATGCATATTGGATTGAATTCGGCTCAACAGATAAACCAGGTGGGGTGTGTTTTCAGCAAGCCGGCAGAGCGGGCGGGGGATTCGCGCAGGCTTGATCTTTTGTTCCTTTTGTATCAAGACAAAAGGAAAAGAGAAAGATTACTCATAATTCCTTTCTTCTGTACTTTT
>Ga0116204_1000189_pt1 | contig 32482 bp, 30 predicted proteins | sample LakKivwa52mmetaG_FD_94481 | JGI IMG/M metagenome (GOLD analysis project Ga0116204, IMG submission 94481) | Anoxic lake water microbial communities from Lake Kivu, Rwanda to study Microbial Dark Matter (Phase II) - Lake Kivu water 52m metaG | ecosystem: Environmental > Aquatic > Freshwater > Lake... | reverse complement strand
TTACTACCTGCTTAAGAAGTTGAAAGACACCAAAGGAACAGTTACTTATCAGGAGCTTTCGGACTACCTGAGCCGTGAAGTTCCTCTGTTTTTGCACGAAAAACGCAAAGAAACACAACACCCTCAGGTGATGGTCAGCCCTGCAGTGCAACAGCAATGGGAAAAGTGGAGGTTTATGGAATGAGCCGGAAAATTTGATATTTCAGTTACGTGAACCTGCAATACAATACCCAGTAGTGTATGATAAAAGCCTTGCTGTTTGTTGCTGTTCTGTTGTGTTTTGTGCAGGCAAAAACGCAGTCTGTCACGGATGTTCAGGCATCACAAGAGGGAAAAACAATTGTGGTAACCTATGTTTTGTCGTGATTAACATCAGGTCAGACAGCAGATGTTTATCTATATTATTCATTTAATCAGGGCAAGACATGGATTGGCCCGGCACAAAAAGTAAGTGGAAATGTGGGTAAAGGCATCCGCAACAATGGTTCAAAATCAATTGTCTGGAATGTGCTGGATGAACGGGATTCATTTGTGGGGACCGATATCATTTTTGAGGTGCGGGCTCTTGTAACGGATGTGAGATCTGGGTCAGCAGCCATGCCGGATAAAGATAAAAATGAGGATGATGGTGTTTTTTATACAGGTGTTGGCTATATTGCTAATAAACAGGCAAAAGGCTTTAATTTAATTCTTGGAAGATCATTTTTTGGTGCTGATTTTGGTTTTTTTGTTACCAATCCATCAGGCATCAATATTAGTTTCCTTTTAATGCCCAATAACTTTCCTGCATCCTTTGATATCGGTTTGGGGTACTACAAACGAAACAAGGTGGCATTAAATCCAGAGTCTGATCCAATGGCCTCATTCGGTTCGATCGGCATGACATGGTTTATACGACCATCATCGGTGAATAAATTTGTTTTTTGGGTTCAGGCCAGATACAATATCCTCAAGATGACCACAATCTACGACACTTATTCAACACCTGAAGACATTGGCGTAACGCCATTTCAGTTTGGAATCGGCATTGGAGCCAAAACTTTCCGGAAATAGGATAAGCACTGATAACAATGATAGATGAGTTTTTACCGGCGTACAGTCACCAGTTTTCTGACTGCCTGCAGTTTAGGATTTGTTTGTCGTAGCCGCAGTAACCAACGGTTGAAGTCGTCCGAAGCCATGGCATCGGGCATGGTATAATCAGAATACTGTTTGTTGTCCAAAAACCGTCCGGCATCTGTTTTGGTCACCAGTGGGTTGTTAAAGGGTTTTTCGGAGAACAAAACAAATAGCAAAATCGGTTCAACTCCTGGTGCTTCGGCAAAAAGCTCAAGTTCATCAACACGGTGTCTGAGCGTTTCTTCGGCATCATCAGGCGAAAAAAAGACATAATCCCTGTTGCGTTCCAGAGAAAACTGATTGATGCCGTTTTCGCGTTCGGAATTGTAGGGGAGAACCTGGAAGGTTTCTGTTCCATTATCCATGAATATACTGATGAAGCCGGATTGAGAGCTTTTAAGAGCCATGTAAAAAGATTGTCCATCAGTGTACTGATCAGTTAAACAGGCTAATGAAGGGCAATAAAGGGTTTGTATCTGTAATTCGGCACTGTTGGCAGGTTTTTCGCGCACCTTACCCTTCACCCTGCACCGCAACACCATCGGATCGGTGGATACAATGCTGATTTGCGGAGGTTTTTCGTCGCCCAGCCATTCACCAATCATTTCACTGACAAAAGTGGCCGTTACCTTTTCACTACCGCCACTTATCATTGTTTGCACCTCACCACTGATCTTTTGATCAAAAACTTTCATAACAGCACTATCACGCGCCCTGTCGCATGCATAATTTTCTGCTTCGGCACGCGACATGGTCCGTGGAATTACAAAGTCGAAGGAGCCTGTGGCAGTTGATTGCTTTTGCGCCTGAACCGGAAGCGAACACATCAGCAGTAATAGTGGGAAACCTGCTTGTAAGATGAGCATTTTCATGGTGTGATCAGGATTGAAAACCTGATGTTAAAATTACAAAACATTCCTTTAGAATTATTCAGTAACTTTGAGGGTTGTGAATATCTTGCAAACCAAATTGTATTTACATGAAAGCTTTCTATGTGTTTATCTGGCTGCTGTTGTTTTCGTCGCCACTGATTTTTGCACAATTTGAAGAAGAGGAAGAAACAGAGGAACCTATTCAGCGCATCACCATTAGCCTGAGTGAGATGGTCAGGATAGTCCGATCGGGTGATGAAGAAATTTTTCTGCAAGACCTTGTGATCGTTCCTTCGCCAGAAGATGAGCAGTTTCTGGTGGATAAGATCTTTTTCAAAGTTTATGAAATTCCTTCACCTTCGGACAAACCTTTGTCGCTGTATTTTTACAACTGTACGATTGATTTTGGGGTTTCAAATGCCATCAGTTTTCGCAACTGGCAATTTAACCGGCTCAATATAATTGGTTTGCAAACCAATACACCCCTTACATTTGAAGAATGCAGCCAAACAGGCGTTTATCCGGTGCGGTTAGAAAACTGCACTTTCGGTCAGGCATTGCGTTTTACGGGTCAGGAGCGGCGCCTGCAACAGTTGCGCCTTGAGAAGTGTACTTTTAATAACCAGTTAGTTATCAGTCAATATCTTGACGAATTTCGCATGATTAACTGCCGTTTTGAGGCTGATACGGGCTGGTTCACTACGCTTGGTCAGGAGCAAACTTATTATCAGCTTGATATCAGCAATATGCAGCTCGGATCGTTGGATTTTCACAGGATTGTATTTGACCGGAAACTACCTGATAATGTGTACAGCATCAACCTCAGGGGTGCGGTTATTGGCAAAGTGCTGATGCAGTTTATCACTGCACATACGTTGAACCTGACTGATGCTACCATTGAAAAATCCCTGCTCGCTGATTCATTGGATATTGCTGCTTTCGTGGCTGTTCAGAATTTTGATTTTCCGGCCGAGAACACCAATTTGCCCTGGTATAATCTGGCAGGTGAAAAACTTTGTGTTTTTGTATCAGAAGGAACAGACAAAGAGCTGCCGTATCAGCCAAAGACTTCGGAATTGGTAGCAAGAACATTGTTTTTCAATGAGTTGATGGCGTGCTATAAAAAGATAAACGACATGTATGAAACACGGGGCGATAAAATTTCGGCCAACGCGTCCTATATCGAGATCAAGGATTTGCAGACGCGGCAGCAGAAGCAACTATATGAAGCAACCGGCGAGCCAAATTATTTTATCGTTTACCACCTGAACATGATGGCCAGATACCTATCGGACTATGCAACGAATCCGGCACGCTCCATACTTGTTATACAATGGATCATACTTCTTTTCGCTTTTTTGTATATGCTTACCTACAGTGAATGGGATGGCATACATTTCCGGTATTTTGAGCGTCAGTATGAAATCCTGACAGAGTATTTTACGTCGGACAAAAGTCTGAAAGAACTGTATTGCCGGAATCAGGAGGAGCAGAAAGAGCATTATGAAAGCATGCGTGCAGCCTATCTGAATCGAAAAGAAGGTCTGCCTGCTGCAATCCGGATTATGGGGACACCGCTATATGGTGCATGGAAATTCAGACACAGACTGACGCTGTGGATTTACGACAGGGTTGAATTTTTACACGGACGCTGGGAGCAACTGCCAGCGCGCAGGAAAGTGATGATGGGTATGGCAATCGGCTTGCTGCTGGTTTTTTATTTGTTTTTCGTATTGGTGGTTAAGTTCGTCAATAGTTATCTGCTCAGCACGAACATCCTTGTTTCACTCGGATTCGGTAAAACACCTGAGCAGGTAATACCATTGTATATAAGCATTATACAAGGTGTTTTAGGATGGTTTGTGCTGACCATCTTTTCGATTACACTTCTGTCGCAGATGCTTCAGAACGTTTGAGTACCGGGTCGGTAATGCCGGTTAGGGTGGAATAAAACCTACATATTCCTTCTGTACTGTCCGCCAACCTCAAACAGGGTTCGTGTAATTTGACCGAGCGAGGCACGTTTACCCACTTCCATAAGTGTTTCAAACACATTGTGGTTGTGGACGGCGGCATTGCGCAGTTGTTCCATATCTGCCGAGATTTCGTTGCGCCAGGTCTTGTGCAACTGATCAAGCATAAAGATTTGATACTCCTTTTCCTCGGTTGTTGCGCGGATCACTTCTCCCGGAATTACTGTAGGGGAGCCCTTGCTCGACAGGAAGGTGTTCACGCCCATGATGGGCAGTTCGCCTGAATGTTTCAGGTTTTCGTAGAAGAGTGATTCTTCCTGGATTTTTCCGCGCTGGTACATGGTCTCCATGGCACCCAACACGCCTCCGCGTTCGGTGATGCGGTCGAATTCGGACAAAACAGCTTCTTCTACCAGATCGGTAAGCTCTTCGATGATGAACGAACCTTGTAATGGGTTTTGGTTTTTAGCCAGTCCCAGTTCGTGGTTGATGATCATCTGAATAGCCATGGCACGACGTACCGATTCCTCGGTGGGTGTGGTGATAGCTTCGTCGTAGGCATTGGTATGCAGTGAGTTGCAATTGTCATATATAGCATACAGTGCCTGCAGAGTGGTGCGGATATCGTTGAAGTCTATCTCTTGTGCATGCAGCGAACGGCCCGAAGTCTGGATGTGGTATTTGAGTTTTTGTGCCCTTTCATTGGCTCCATATTTGTTTTTCATCGCTTTGGCCCAGATCAGTCTGGCTACCCTGCCGATGACCGCAAACTCAGGGTCAATGCCGTTGGAAAAGAAAAACGACAGGTTAGGCGCGAAATCGTTGATGTCCATCCCGCGCGACAGGTAGTATTCCACGTAGGTAAATCCGTTGGCCAGAGTGAATGCCAGTTGCGTGATTGGGTTGGCGCCAGCTTCGGCGATGTGGTAGCCTGAAATGGATACAGAATAGAAATTCTGAACGCTGTTTTTGATGAAATATTCCTGCACATCGCCCATCAGTTTCAGTGAGAAGTCGGTGGAGAAGATACAGGTGTTTTGTGCCTGATCCTCCTTAAGGATGTCGGCCTGAACGGTTCCCCGGACGCGGCAGATGGTATCGGTTTTGATGCGGTTGTACACTTCTGCAGGAAGCACCATATCGCCGGTTACTCCGAGCAGAAAGAGACCCAGTCCATCGTTTCCTTCAGGAAGTTTTCCCTGATAAGAGGGACGTTTGCTTCCTTTTTCGGCATAGATGGCATCGATGAGTGCATTAACTTCATGTTCCAGACCATTTTGCCTGATGTATAACTCGCATTGCTGGTCGATGGCTGCATTGAGGAAATAGGCCACTAAGGTAGGGGCAGGGCCGTTGATGGTCATGCTGACACTGGTTTTCGGGTCGGCCAGATTGAAGCCCGAATATAGTTTTTTGGCATCGTCGAGGCAGGCGATGGATACGCCGGCATTACCGATTTTACCGTATATATCAGGTCTGCGGTCGGGGTCTTCACCATAGAGGGTCACTGAGTCAAAAGCAGTAGAGAGCCTGCGTGCCGGCATGCCGAGTGAGACGTAGTGGAATCTGCGGTTGGTGCGTTCGGGGCCGCCCTCACCGGCAAACATTCGTGTTGGGTCTTCTTCTTCGCGTTTGAAGGGGAAAACACCCGAAGCAAAGGGAAATTCACCTGGAACATTTTCTTTGAGCGACCAGCGGACGATTTCACCCCATGACCTGAAAGGAGGCAGGGAAACTTTCGGGATATTCAGCTGCGACAGGCTTTTGGTATGCGTTGTCACTTTTATTTCCTTATCCCGCACTTTGAACAAATAAAACTCGTCCTGATAGTTTTTCTTTTTGGCATACCAGCCATCAATGATTTTCAGAGTCTGAGGGTCGAGTTGCTGCTGTTCGTTCTTAACCAGTTCCTTTAGAGCACCGGTATCGCTTGATAGAGAAGAAGCCTCGAGTATCGAAAGGCTTTCGCGCAGGCTCTGCATCCTGTGGGCAACGCGACTCTGCTCCATTGCCCAGGAGTTATAGTGCCGCACTGTTTCAGATATTTCCGAAAGGTAACGCACCCTTTTGGGCGGGATGATAAAGATCTTTTCCGACATTTCTTCGGCCTGCTCCATGGAAGTGACAAACTTATGACCTGTTTTGTCGACAAGTTTGGCGAGGATACCCATGTAAAGTTGGTTCACACCCGGGTCGTTGAACTGAGAGGCAATAGTTCCGTAAACGGGCATCTCGTCCACCTGTTTGTCAAACAGTTTGTGGTTGCGCTGATATTGTTTCCGCACATCGCGCAAGGCGTCCATAGCACCTCTTTTGTCGAATTTGTTCAGTGCGATGAGGTCGGCGAAGTCGAGCATGTCGATTTTCTCAAGTTGTGTGGCTGCGCCGTATTCGGGGGTCATGATGTAGAGCGACACATCGCTGTGGTCGATGATTTCGGTGTCGCTTTGGCCGATGCCTGAAGTTTCGAGGATCACCAGGTCGAATCCGGCAGCCTGCAGGATGATTTCGGCATCTTTGACGTATTTCGACATAGCTAAGTTCGATTGACGGGTGGCCAGCGAACGCATGAACACCCGCGGGTTGTCGATGGCATTCATCCTGATACGGTCGCCAAGCAGTGCTCCTCCGGTTTTGCGTTTTGATGGGTCAACCGAAACGATACCAATGGTTTTGTCGGGCTGGTCGTGCAGAAAACGTCTGACTATTTCATCCACCATGCTTGATTTACCTGCTCCTCCGGTTCCGGTAATTCCCAGCACGGGGGCTTTGACAATGGTTTCTGCGGCCAGTTTGTCGATGAAACCCCTGACCTGTTCGGGGTAGTTTTCGGCAGCAGAAATAAGTCTTGCCAGGGCATGATGATTTTTGTCCCTGATGGCATCAAGGTCGGGTTGGATATTGTTTCCGGTCGGGAAATCTGACAGAGCCAGCAGGTCATTGATCATTCCCTGCAGACCCATAGCTCTTCCGTCGTCGGGCGAATAGATACGGGCTATGCCATAGCGGTGGAGTTCTTCGGCTTCATCAGGTAGTATTACCCCTCCGCCTCCGCCGAAGATGCGGATGTGTCCGCAGCCTGCCTGCTGGAGCAGGTCGTACATGTATTTGAAGTATTCCTGATGGCCGCCCTGATACGAGGTTATGGCAATGGCCTGCACGTCCTCCTGAATGGCAGTGCGCACAATTTCCCCCACCGAGCGGTTGTGCCCCAGGTGAATCACTTCGGCCCCACTAGACTGAATGATGCGTCGCATTACGTTGATGGCCGCATCGTGACCGTCGAACAAAGAGGCGGCCGTAACGATCCTGACATGGTTTTTCAGCTTATAGGTTTCAACAGGACTAATCATGTGTTCATGCTGGTTTTAGGTACAATTTACAAAGATAGAAGATTCCGGTAAAGTTTGGTGCATTGTGAAGTGCTTAATTTGCTGTTCATTAGTTAACAGAGAATATGACATTGGATAGAAATTGTGGAATTCATATAATATTTTTGGATTAAATATGTAGAACGAAATCTTAGAGTTTATTACATCCCAGAGATATATATTAGCTTATAAAGTAGAATGTGCTGTGAGGCAATTAGTTGTTTTTATCCTCCCAGCCCCCTTCCCCCTAATGGGGTCTCCTCCAAGGATTAGTTTTTTTACAACTTTAAAGAGAGCCGCCTTTGTAGAAGCTTTGGGATGGTCTCCCCCTCCAGGGGGTTGGGGGTGAGCGGTGGCTAATGAAAATTCAAATAAGGTTCGGTATTCCTCCCAGCCCCCGCCCCCTGAACGAGTCCGTCAGAAACTCACTTCTGATTGTATTGCTTCAACGATGAGTTATAAAATCAAAGAATCCGGATAATCATGCCAGGCTTATACAACTACTATTTAAAAGTAGGTTGTACATTTGTAAACCATAATCTGTGAAACTGCACCTGATAACCAATAATAACTAACATGATTATCAAACAAATATTCTTTGCTCTGGCGCTGCTCATCACACTCCTCATTTTTGGGTACACCATGCGCCGTATCTTTTATTATTTCAGATTTACGAAAAAGGTGCCTCTGCACAATATTCCCCGCCGGATAATGGTCACTTTACAGGTGGCAATTGCCCAAACCAAAATCTTCAGACATCCGGTGATGGGATTGCTGCATGCTTTGGTTTTCTGGGGTTTTCTGGTGATTTTGCTGGGTAGTATAGAGATGGTTGTTGATGGCCTTGCCGGAGTGGAGCGCTCTTTTCGGGTACTTGGCCCGGTTTATGATTTTTTAATGGCTTCGGGTGATATTTTTGCGGCCATCATCACTATTGCGATTCTTGTTTTCCTTTTTAGGAGGCTATTTTTAAAAGTAAAGCGTTTTTATGGCCCGGAGATGAAACCGGCATCAAAGGTTGATGCCAATATGGCCCTCAGCTTCATTTTAATCCTGATGATTACCCTGCTCGGGATGAATGAGTTTTATGTGATACATGCCCAGCAGATTGGAGCCGGACAGGCAGGTGTTTACCCGGTGAGTGCATGGATTGCCTCCCTTATGCCTGAGCTGTCGGAACAAACAGTTTGGTTTTGGCATGAGTTCAACTGGTGGTTTCATATTCTGCTGGTTTTTGCCTTTGCCAATGTTTTGCCTTATTCAAAGCATTTCCATGTTTTTATGTCGGTTCCCAATGTGTTTGTCAGCAGAATCAGTCCCTTAGGATATGCTGAAAATATGGAAAGCATCACCAAAGAGGTGAAATTGATGCTTGATCCGGCTGCTGCCTTTGCGCCTTCCGATGCGGCTCCGGCAAAATTTGGCGTGTCTGATGTTGAGGATGTGAGTTGGGTAAATTATATGAATGCTCTTTCATGCACCGAATGTGGCAGGTGTACTGCCGTTTGTCCGGCCAACATAACCGGCAAGCTGCTTTCGCCCCGCAAAATCATGATGGATGTCCGTGCCCGGATGAAAGAAAAAGGACCGGGAATGATTCGCGAGGGGAGTAATTATTCTGATGGCAAATCATTGCTTTACAATTACATAACTGAAGAAGAACTTTGGGCATGTACCATGTGCAACGCCTGTGCACAGGAATGTCCGGTCAACATCAATCAGCCTGCCATCATACTTGATTTGCGCCGCTATCTGGTACTTGAAAAGTCAGCTGCTCCTGCCGGACTGAATACTGCGTTTACGAACATCGAAAACAATGGCGCTCCATGGCAATTTTCGCCACAGGACAGGTTGAACTGGGCTAATGAACTTTATTTGAATGATCATCTCTAATTAATCTATTAAAATGTAAATCAATCAGATAAAGTTAATTGGAAAATGCCAATAAACGACTAAAGAAAACACAATGACAGAGAACAGAATAAAAATAGAAGTGCCAATAATGGCAAATCTTGCTGCCGAAGGCCGTCAGCCGGAATGGCTGTTCTGGGTAGGATCGGCAGGGGCTTTCGACGACAGATACAAAAAAGTTACCCGCGAATTCGTGAAAATTCTGACCCGATTCAACATCGATTATGCCGTGCTCGGCACAGAGGAGTCTGACAGCGGCGATGTAGCCCGAAGGGCGGGCAATGAGATGTTGTTTCAGATGCAGGCTATCACCAACATACAGATATTGAATGCCTACGGAGTAAAGAAAATTGTTACCTGCTGTCCGCATGACTTCAACACACTGAAAAATGAATATTCTGATCTTGGCGGCCACTATGAGGTGTGGCACCATTCGCAGTTTCTTGAAAAACTCATCAATGAGCAGAAGATCAATATTTCATCGGAAATTTTTTCAGGAAAAACCATAGTATTTCACGATCCGTGCTATCTCGGCAGGGCCAACAGCGAGTATGAAGCCCCAAGAAGTGTGCTCAATGCCATCCCCGCGCAGAAAACAGAGATGAAGCGCAACCGTAGTTTCGGGCTCTGCTGTGGTGCAGGCGGAGGGCAAATGTTCAAGGAGGCTGAAAAGGGCGATAAGGAAGTGTTCATTGAACGCACTGAAGAAGCCATTGCAACCGGTGCTGATATCATTGCAACTGCCTGTCCCTTCTGCATGGTGATGATGACTGATGGCATCAAATACAAGAATCAGGAAGAACGCATGAAAAATTACGACATCGCTGAATTGGTCAGTTTGTCGCTTGGATTATAAACAGATTGCCAAATCAATCGTTATGAGAATTATTTCTGCAACTTTCAGGCTTGGTTCGGCTGCATTTCTTCTCCTGTTGATTGCTTATTCCTGCCAACAATCTGCCAGAATAAGTACAGTTCAAAAGGTGCAGAATTTTGCCGACAGTATCTTAAAGACTGACAGCCTTCCGGGTATTTCTATCGTATACATGTTTGCCGACCTCAATCCTGTAACCATCACATCCGGAATGGCCGACCTGGAAATGCAAATTCCGATGGATTCCGGAATGCTGCTGCTTTCGGGCAGTATTGGCAAAACCTATGTGGCGTCACTGGTGCTCAGGTTTTACGAACTTGGGCTTATCCATTTAAACAGACCGGTGAAAGATTATCTTCATGACGAAAAATGGTACGACAGCCTTCCTAATGCAGCATTGATAACTCCTTTACATCTGCTGCAACATACTTCTGGCCTCGATCGCTACGAATTTAAGAAAGCAGTTTGGGACAGCATTCGTATCAGACCTGAGAAAGAATGGACTGTGGCTGAACGGTTGGCGCTGCTTTATCAGGATTCACCACTTAATGATGCCGGTAAAGCCTTTGCATACTCCGATGCAAACTACATCCTGCTGGGTGCACTTCTTGAAAAGGTTTCAGGAATGGATTATTACGCACTTGCAACTGACAGTATTCTTTTGCCCATGAAGCTATATATGACAAAACCATCAGATCGTCAGGAAATTGCCGGACTATGTTCGGCCTATACAGCCTTTACAGAACAGTTTCAACTACCAATGAAAGTGGCTGACAACCAAAAGCTTTGTTTCAACCCTCAGATGGAATGGACCGGCGGAGGCATGGCCAACACCCCATCCGATTTATGTCGCTGGGCACAAATTCTTTATAGTGGCATGTACTTATCTGACAGTGCTTTGAACCTGATGACCAGCCCTGTGCCTTTTGAAACCGGAATCAGTGATGATGCCTCTTATGGTATGGGCTGCATCATCTGGAAGCCGGGTACCGCAGAGGTTTCCTATGGTCATACTGGTTTTTTTCCTGGGTTCCGGTCCATCGTCCGTTATTATTCGCAACACAAACTGGCCGTTGCTTTCCAGACCAATACCGACAAACTCCCTCCGGCGGCAAGTCTTGCCAAATACACTGATCAAATCAAACAGCTGATTCTCGATGAAGTCCCTTTATAATCCGCAGTTTGATGACTTCGTTTCGGGAATACCCGATCATGCGCGTGAAATTCTCGAACGCCTCAATCATCTTTTACTTTCTTATCCTGGGATTCATTGCAAAATACGGTTCAGGATTCCTTTTTATGACTGCAAAAGTTGGATATGTTACCTGAATCCGTTGAAAAAGGGTGCCGTTGAACTGGTTTTTCTTCGTGGAAGGGAGTTGGCAGATGAAAGTGGTCTTTTGGAATCTCGCGGACGTAAAATGGTAAAAGGTATTGTTATCAGTGATGCCGCCAATATACCTTACGAAACCATTCACAGCCTGATGGCTCAGGCACTGATAATCGACGAACAGTCCATCACGATTGGAAAACAAATCAGGGATATCCGAAGCAAGAAAGGCACCTAAAGTTTTTTCCGTTCCTGTTCGATGGTTCGAAGCATGTTTGCAGCATTGCGCTTCAGCACGGAGGCGTTTCGTTTCAGGTCAGGGTGCGTAAACTGTGCTTCATCAAGTATGTCATTAACAGATATAAAAGACTCAGCTGCCTCAGAAAGTGTTTTTTCAAGAACGTCAATAAATGGTTTATAGTTTGGGTACTTATTCCGGAGGGAAGCATAGTCGTTGTAACGCTCAGCCCCCCGGTTATACATTGCCGTTGCCTCGTTGAACCGCCTGATTCCAGCGTTTAAAGTCTCAACTGCCAGTGCCTGATTCAGGTATTCTTTTCTGATTTCCAGTGCTTCATCTTCGCCTGCAGCATTAATTCTTCTTAATTCATGAGCCAATCGTTCAGGTCGTGAAAGTGAAAGATGGTACCTGATGGAATCTTCATAAGCAAACATCGTTTTTATTGTTGCTGTGTTTGTTTGACCCAAACGGAAATCCTTGTGATTTACCGGAAATTTCAGAAACTGCCAGATGGGATCATAGGGCATATGGGTGCGGATCATTGTCGAAGGTGGAACCATAAAATACCGTTCGTCAAACTCCTTTTGGAATCTGTTGTTGACCACACTGCCGGCGCCCCATGTCGGGTCGAACATATACCAGTAATCATTTATTTTTGCGGCTATCCAGGCATGGGGAAGCGGATCAACCTGATCTTCTTGACGGGTGTAGCCACTCACCATGTAAGAAGTAATTCCGGCTATTTCGCATAACGAATCCATGATTCCGGCATAGCCTTCGCAAATACCTCGGCGCTTTTCAAAAGTGCGAACAGTGATTTCTGCATCGGTTTCTTCTCTGATGAGTTCGTCCATTTCACGTGTATCGTAGCGTATGTTGTGCGCCAGCCAGACATACATTGCCCTGACTTTTTGTGTGTCGTCGGAAAAATTCTGGTTGATCAGCCAGCCAAGTTCACCTATGGATTCTATCCTGTCTGAGGACAGCGCCATGATTCGCCTGTCGGTATCTTCCCAGCCACTTTGCGCAACAACGGCCTGATTTAGAAAAAGTAAAGGGGCAAGCAGGCGGAACAAATTTTTCGTCATATTGCATTTTATCATCTCCGTCAAACGGCATTTTTTGATTATCCTTAACCTGCCGCCGGACAAAAATACAACAACCCGCGTGCCAGTAGCTCACGGGTTGCCGGATAGATTAAATGTTTTTTGAAACAGATTAATAACTCTGGAGGAATGGTCTCAAAGAGGCGTTAATCAACTATAGTAACGCTTTTTTGCTTCACTGTTTCGGTCACGAAATAGAAGTTTTTGCCGCCATATTGAGCTGTGGAAAACTTCCAGGGAGCAACGGTAACGATGCCCTGTCCTTTGGATAATCCACTAAGGTCGGCTGCGCTGAATGTAGCGGTAGTTGCGTTTCCGGCAAATGCCTTCAGTTTGTCATTGATCATGAAATACACCGAGTCAGCGTTGGATATGTTGGTTATTGTTACTGTAAATCCGGCACTTTTGGAAACTTCATTACCACTGGTGATGTTGCCTGCATTGGGGAAACCATGGCTAACGGTGTGTGTAAAAGCAGGAACACCGGTTGTGCTGTTACCTGCAACCGACCAGTTGACACCACCACTGAAATCAATGCCCGTTGGATTAGCAACACCGGGAGTGAATACATAGGAATTATTACTTTGTTTTTGAAGTGATTCGCTGTTGAGGCTCACAACTCCGGCATCAGCAAATGATGTGTAGTTGCTGCCTGCTGCAAACACGGCTACACCGGTTCCCAGTGTAATAGTAACATCACCAAAGGGCGTTGACTGCACTGTTTCGGACCTTACAGCAACAAGGGTGCCATCACCAAACTGCAAAGATGAGGATGGTTCGCTGTTGTTATTGTTGTTATTGTTGTCGTCGTCATCTTTCTGACATGAGGTGAGGGTGAGACTCAATGCAAACAGGACAATCATACTTTGTTGTGCTGCTTTTTTTAATCTTGAAATAATGGACATTTTCATAGGTTAATTTTTTGAGGTTTTTCAATTGGGTTAGCGGTACAAAATTAGATTGGCAGACATCGCTTGCAGTTGTGGTAATCAACTTAATTATCTACGTTGTTTACCCTATTTCTGCTGACAGTGGCCATTGAAGCACACCTGATTTTTTGATCTGAGAAAAAAGTGATAAAAAAAACCGGAATTAAAGATCCGGTTTTCACATCCATCAGCGACTGATAGTTTAAGATTTGATTTCTTTGACAGCTTCGATAAACTGTGGGAGCACTTTTGCCACATCGCCTACGATACCGTAGTCGGCTGCTTCAAAAATGGGAGCGTCGGGGTCTTTATTCACTGCGACAATCACTTTCGAGGAGCTTACTCCACCCAAATGCTGAATTGCACCTGAAATTCCGAAGGCAAAATAGAGGTTGGGGGCGATGATTTTTCCGGTTTGTCCCACGTGTTCGCTGTGTGGTCTCCATCCTTCGTCAGACACCGGTCTTGAGCATGCAGTTCCTGCGCCGAGCAGGGCGGCCAGTTCTTCGAGCGGTGCCCAGTTTTCGGCTGCTTTCATTCCCCTTCCGCCACTGACAACAATGTCGGCATCGCTGAGCAGTACCTTTCCGGTGACCTTATTGGTCTGTTTAATTTGGATATGAAAATCAGCATCCACCATTTCGGGGTCGAAGAATTCAACTGAAGCAGTAACCTGTTTTTCGGCAAGGCCAAAGGAATTTGAGGAAAGTGTAAGAACTTTAACAGCTGATAACATTTCAATATGCCCGAATGCTTTACCTGTAAACAGCATTTTTTTAACCACAAAGGGTTCAGTGCTGACAGGTAGCCCGTTAACTGCACTAACCAATCCGGCTTTGAGTTTCACCGCAAGCCGGGGAGCAATGGCTTTGCCGAGATTGTTGTGGGCCAACACGACGCAGGTGGCTCCGGTTGTTTGGGCAGCTTGCGCCACTGCTTTCGCAATAGCCTGATTGTCCAATGCATTAAAACGCTCATCGGGATTGTTCAGGATACGAGAAATGCCGTAAACGGATAACTTTGATAGTTCGCTGTTATCCACCTTTCCGAGTGAAAGTGCAACTGCCGGCACATTGAGGCTTGCTGCAAGGGAGGAGGCATAAGAAGCCAGTTCGAAACTGATTTTTTTGAATTTGCCGTCCCAGTTTTCAATATATACTAATACTGACATATTTTTTCCGTGTTAATATTGTGCAACATGAAATGATACTAAAGCACCTTGGCCTCGTCCCTGAGCAGATAAATGAGCTCTTTAGCCTGATCTTCGCCAATCTTGCGGCAAGCGGCCTTAGGCTGAGGCATTTCGAATGTACGGATTGCCGTGAGCGGCTGTGCATCAACCGGCTGAAGTACTTCCAACGGCTTGGTTCTGGCCATCATAATGCCCCTCATGGCTGGGATACGGGGTTCTTTGGCAATTCCTTTCTGAACGATTGCCAGCAAAGGCAATGAAACGCCCAATGTTTGTGAGCCACCATCAATTTCGCGGTTAACGATCACCTGACTGCCTTCGATGTTTAAGCCTGAAACAGCAGAAACAGAGTTGATGCCAAGCATCTCGGCCAACATACCGCCTACAGCATTGCCGTTATAATCAGAAGCTTCGATTCCGGCAAACACCAGATCGAATTCTCCGGCAAACCGGGCCAATTGTGTTGCCACATATGCTGCATCAAGCGGGTCTGCATCCACACGAATGGCTTTATCGGCACCGATGGCTAGTGCTTTGCGCAGGGTACCCTCTGTTTCGGCCCGGCCAACATTGGCAACGACAATAGTTTCGACCGTGCTTCCAGGAGCTTCTTTCAATTCCATGGCACGTGTTAACGCTAACTCATCCCAGGGATTGATGATCCACTGCACACCGTTTGCATCAAAAGCTGTTTTGTCAGCATTGAACTTGATCTTGGTAGTGGTGTCGGGCACATTACCAATTAAAACAAGTATTTTCATAAAGTGAGGTTTAATGCATTTTGAATGGAGCAAAGATAAGAACTAAATTTTGATCCTAAAAGAGTCAGTTTGGAGGTTAGAAGGTATGGAAGTTTGGAGGTTAGAAGGTTTGAGAGTCAGAGGAAAATCTTTTCCTGTCATGTCCATAATGCTTGTTTATCAATGCAAACTCATCGCATCCTTGCGCAAAACTACGTATGGATAAGGCATAAGGCATAATTAATACGGTGTGGTGCATTACCGCAAATCATTTAAGATTGGTAATCAAATAAACTCTTAAGCCGAAACTCGTGATTCGCAACCCTCAACTCATTTAAGCAGGTCTCTGGAAATCACAATTTTCTGAATTTCAGAAGTTCCTTCATAAATTTGTGTCAGCTTGGCTTCGCGCATCAAGCGTTCCACATGGTATTCCTTAACATATCCATACCCTCCGTGGATCTGAACGGCTTCGGTAGTTACTTCCATGGCTGTATCGGCAGCGTATTGTTTGGCCATGGCGCTGGCAACGCCATAGGGTTTGCCGTTGTCTTTCAGCCAGGCGGCTTTCAGGCAGAGGTTACGTGCGTTTTCCACCTTCACGGCCATTTCGGCCAACTTGAAGGAAATTGCCTGATGTTCGAACAGAAACTTTCCAAACGCCTTTCTTTCCTTTGCATAGGCAACAGCCCTTTCCATGGCTCCTGAAGCCAGCCCAAGTGCCTGAGAGGCAATGCCAATACGACCGGCTTCGAGCACCTGCATGGCAAATTTGAACCCAAAGCCATCTTCGCCTATACGGTTTGCTTTTGGAACCTTCACATCAGTGAACATCACCGAATGGGTGTCGCTGCTGCGCATTCCCATCTTGTCTTCATGTGGTCCGAGACTGATTCCCGGGGTGTCCTTGTCCACTATCAACACATTGATGCCTTTGTGTTTTTTTTCGGGGTGGGTTTGAGCAATGAGCAGATATACTGAGCCGGAATGTGCATTGGTGATCCAGTTTTTCGTTCCGTTTACCAGATAATAGTCCCCTTTGTCTTCGGCCAGGGTTTTCTGGCTCGTGGCATCCGAACCGGCTTCGGGCTCCGAAAGCAGGAATGCACCAATTTTTTCGCCTCTGGCCAGAGGTTTCAGATATTTTTGCTTTTGTTCTTCGTTGCCATATTTCTGGAGTCCGTAACATACCAGAGAATTATTGACCGAAACGATCACGCTCACCGAAGCATCCACTTTGCTCAACTCCTCCATGGCAAGCACATAGGAAACGGTGTCCATGCCGCCGCCGTCATATATCGGGTCAACCATCATACCCATAAAGCCCAGTGAAGAGAGCGCCTGAATGTGATGCGTGGGATATTCAGCTTTTGTATCCCTTTCAATTACGTCCTTGATCAGCTCGCGCTGGGCATAGTCTCTGGCCGCCTGCTGGATCATGATTTGTTCTTCGGTCAGTTCAAAATTCATAATAATTTGGTTTGTAAGGATATTCGACAAAAATTAATAATCAAATTATTAGCAGTATTTAAATGTCTTTTAAATGGCATTAAAACGTTGTTTTGATAACATCTTCCTTAGCTTCTGTGTATTCGCTGATCATCTCATGCAGGATTTCAGCTGCCGGTTTCACCGAATGTATCAGTGTAGCTACCTGCCCGATCTCAAGTTCTCCTTCAATCATATCCCCTTCGAACATGCCTTTTTTAGCACGTCCCCGTCCCAGCAATTCTTTCAGTTCTTCCTTTCCGGCTCCCCTGAGTTCGGCTTCTTTAACCTGTTCAAAGAAAGGATTTTTAAGCAGCCGTACCGGTACCAGTTGTTTCATCGTCAGTGCTGTGGAACCATCACCTGCTTCCACAATTTTTTGTTTGAATGCAGGATGAGCCGATGATTCCTCAGAGGCTGCAAACCTGCTGCCCACCTGAACGCCATCGGCTCCAAGTGCAAAAGCAGCGAGCATTTGTCTTCCTGTGGCAATACCTCCTGCAGCAATCAGCGGAATTTGTGACATCGCTCTGATCATGGGAATCAGTGTCATGGTGGTGGTTTCTTCCAGTCCGTTATGTCCTCCGGCTTCAAAGCCTTCGGCTACCAGAGCATCTACTCCTGAATCAATGGCTTTCTGAGCGAATTTTTGGTTGGCAACCACATGAACTACGGTCACTCCTGCTGCTTTGAGCATGGAAGTATATTTTCCGGGATGGCCTGCCGAGGTGAACACAATGGGCACACCTTCGCGCAGGATGATCTCCATCAGTTCATCGGATTGCGGATACAGCAAAGGAACATTAACCCCAAAGGGTTTGTGTGTCGCTGATTTGCACTTAAGGATATGTTCCAGAAGTACTTCTGGATACATCGAACCGGCTCCAAGCAAACCGAGTCCGCCAGCATTACTGACAGCAGAAGCCAGCTTCCATCCGCTGCACCAGATCATACCGGCCTGTACGACAGGATATCTGATGCCAAAAAGGTTGCAAATCCTATTCTTCTCCTTCATCGTTGAGGTCGCCCATCATGGCATTCACCAAATTTTCAGCTCCTTCCATGATTTCGCCGATGGTGGCATCCAGCATATAACAGGGTGTGCTGAAAATATTGTTTTCGGCATCATAAACCACATCGCCGTGTCCGGTTTCCACATGCTGGCCACCCATTGTCTCAATTGCACCTATAGTGCCTTCGTCATTGCCAATGGTGACCATAATATCACCCAACACTTTTACCAGAAAAGTGGGAGCAATGCACATGGCTCCAATTGGTTTTCCGGCTGCATGCGTGTCGCGGATGGCGCGCTCTACTTCCTGATCCACAGTGGCAGATGCGCCGTCAAAAGCAACTGAGGAGAGGTTTTTGGCTGCTCCAAAGCCTCCGGGAAAAAGCAGGGCATCAAAATTTGCGGCGTTATACTCGTTGAGTGCTTTGATATTGCCCCGGGCAATGCGGGCCGATTCCACGAGAACATTCCTTTTTTCTTGCATCACTTCCCCGGTGAGGTGGTTGATCACATGATGCTGTTCCTTGTCGGGTGCAAAACATTCATATGTTGCGCCTGCCTGATGAATGGCCAGCAAAGCAAGGGTAGCCTCGTGAATTTCGGCTCCGTCATAAACACCGCAACCGGCCAGTACTACTGCGAATTTTTTCATATAGCTGGTGTTATTGTTTATGGTTGTTACAAACTTTTGGCAGCATTATCCAATGAAGCCGGTCAACAACCAGAAACTGTTTTTGTCAATATTGTTTATCAGCCTCTTTTATACACTATAGCCACCACAGTAACATCATCACCGCCCATGTTGATGCTCAGACCATAAGGTTTCTGAGGATTCAGCATTATTTGAGCATTTCCAGCTTTTCCGGTAAGTTGTTGCCAGATGGTTACGGCCTGATGCACACCTGTTCCACCTGTCGGGTGTCCCCATCCAATAAGTCCTCCTGTGGTATTCATCGGAATGGATCCATTGCGGGAGGTGTGTCCGGCTGCTACAAATTCAGCTCCTTTTCCTGCTTCGGCCAGTCCGAGGGCTTCAACAGCGAGCAGACCTGCAATGCTGAAACAGTCGTGTGTTTCTATAGTTCCTACCTGATCAATGGAAATACCTGCATTGCGCAGTGCTGCGGCGGCTGCCATTTTGATTGTGGTGACCTCAACCGGGTTAGGAGGATCGAGTGTGATGTTACGTGTGAGTTGGGCAAATCCGACAATTTCAACGGCATCTGCCTTACTGATTCCAATGCGTTTCAGTCCTTCTTCGCTGACAATGGCGATACCTGATGCTCCGTCGGAAACCTTGGAGCAGTCGAGCACATTGAGGTGATCCACAAAAGATGCGCCGTTGGGTTTCATTTTGTTGTATAGTCCTTCGAGGTCTTCAACCGTATTGTGGTATTCCTGTGCCGTTGGGTCGAGGCGGGCATTTTCCATAGCGTTTACAAACCATCGGCACATCCCTTTGCGGGCATAGTCGAAGCCGTATTTTTCGTAGTACACTCCGGCTCTGTCGGAAAACTGTCCGGGGAAGAAATAGGCATGTCCTTTTTTGCGGTTGGCAAACCAGCCTGCACCGGCCAGAATATCGGCACCATAAATGGCTTTAACAGTGTTTTGCACTTCAACACCCAGTGAAAGGACGACCTCAGCTGTTTCGGCCAGCACCGACCTTATGCCACTGATCAGCGACAAACCGCCTGATCCGCAGGCACCCTCAACACTCAGCGAAGGTTTGAACTCCAACTCATGGGCGATCAAACCGGCAAAACCTCCCAGGTGCGCCTGTTTGTTGAAACGGGCAGCCATGAAATTGCCTACCACGGTTTCGTCAATATGTGCAGCACCGCCAATCTGTGACACAACGCCCTGACCAGCTTCTTTAATGTAATGCTCCAGGCCCGGACGGCTTTTCTTTGGGTTAAACTCCTTGCGGCCGGTACCCATCGAAATGGTGTTGAACCCTGCCGTCATATATACTTTTCTTCTCATGATCTTCTGGTTTTTGCTGTTGATACCGTGTTGTTAATTGAAGTAGGTGTTGATCGGGCCATAGGCATGGAAGAATCCGGTTAGCATCACCGTATTCACATCCTGTTCGTTATGGGCAACCTTGTCGGCCACTAATTTCCGCCCGATAGCATCCGAATTACGGCCGTAGCGCAGGGCAATGGCTGCACCGGGGGTGTTCATTGTCTTCATGGCGGCAAAATAAGGACCGAAATGGGCATCCTTATCCTTGATTTTTACGGCGTTTTTCCATGGAACGAAAGCTTCAGGCAGTTTGCCGAGGTATTCATCACATCCTGCCTGAAAATCAGTGATGTTGACATAGGTTTGTTTTGTTGGGTCAAACACTGCGACCACAGCGCCTTTCTCATATTTCAGGAATCCGTCCTTCTGTGCACCACTCGAATGTTGTCCGCCTTTCACCCCAAGCTCCATCATCTTGTCGAGCAAATCACTGTGCAGGTCTTCGTTTTGAAGGTGCGGATTCATCACTTTCATGATAAACTGTACAACATCAACACCCACATAATCAATAAGCTGGAAAATGCCCATAGGCCGCACCAGAAAATCCTGGCTTACCTTGTTGATCATGTAGATGGCTTCGGGCAGCGGGCGGTTTTTGGCCAGTTCAAGCGCTTCGTTGATACCATGCAGGGCATCGCGCATGAAATGGCCGTTGCCGATGAATCCGGCAAAGTCATTGCTTGGAACAACCACTTTTCCCATTGCTTTGGCATAATCAAGGGCGAACTGACGGGCTTCGGCCGTGGTGTTTGGTGTAACAATAAGTTCAACAAGTTTTTGCACAGCCGGTGGGTTGTAGAAATGAAAACCGAGTACTCTTCCCTGTACACCAGCCTCATTTTCAATGATATGAATCGGCACGGAAGAGGTGTTGGTGAAAAACCATGTTTTGTGCGGATTGTTTTGGTCAATCTGTTTCAGAAGCTTGACTTTTAAATCTTTGTTTTCGCTTACGGCTTCAAAGACAAGTGTAGAGCGATATGCAACCTCCATTGCTGTTGTTGGCCGCACAATGCGCATCACATCATTGATATACTGTTCAATGATGTCGTAGTTTTCGATCAGGTCTTCGCGGCCGGCATAAACGCTGCGGAGCCATACGGTTTTCTTTTCGGCTATCTTGAGTACCTGTGCCCTCATGTAATCCATAAGCCCTGCCAGTCCTTCATCGGAGAGGTCGATGGCATTGAGCACAAATGATTTGCCTTTGTTTTCGGGTTTCAGGCTGAGGTCGGCCATTTCCACGGCAGTAAGCAGCAGGATGCCGCTGCCCATTTTTCCGGCGGCGCCCATCACCGACACATGTTGAAGTCTTTCGTCGTAATTCATGCTGTTGATGTATTTGGGATATTGATTGTTTACCAGTTTGGCTGTCTTTTTTCGAGGAATGCTTTCATGCCTTCTTCACCTTCGGCTCCGGGTCCGAACAACGATCCGAACTCATCGGCTTCGAGTTCGCTGCCTTCGTCAAAGTCCATAGCAAAGCCCCTTCGGGTCACCTGCTTCACCTTTTGCACTGCTTTCGGTCCTTTGGAGGCAATAAGTTTAGCCAGGCGCAGTGTTTCTTCCATAAGTTGTTCAGGCTCGGTAACTTTTTGCACCAGACCAATTCTGAGGGCATCTTCGGCTCCGATCATTTCGGCAGTGAGCAGCAGAAAGAGGGCGTTGCCAAGGCCTGTGAGCCGCGAAAGTCTTTGTGTGCCTGCATAACCGGGAATAAGGCCTAAATTCACTTCGGGCTGCCCGAATTTTGCCTTAGCTGAGGCAATACGAAAATCGCAGGCCATAGCCAGTTCGAGACCGCCGCCCAGAGCAAAACCGTTGATTGCGGCAATTACAGGAAACGACAATCTTTCGAGGTTTCGGAAGGTGTTTTGTCCAAGCCTGCTGAAAGCACTGCCTTCATCCGAATCTTTATGCACCATCTCAGCGATGTCGGCTCCGGCCACAAATGCTTTTCCCTCACCGGTGAGCACCATCACCCGCACTTTACCGGAGGCCTGAAGTTCGGCTGTAAGGTGATCCATCTCATGGAAAAAAAGCGTGTTCAAGGCATTGAGTGCCTGTGGACGATTAATGGTCACCACTGCGATGCCATCGTTGATTTCATGTTTGAGTATCTGATATTCCATAATTTGCGTTTGGTTTATTTGGTTCATCTGCCAAATGTAGCAAATAAAATCATATTGCCGGCGTCATTGAATAAATTCCGGTAATTTTCCCTTCTTTGCCACCCGAGCGCCTTTTGGGGTGTCCTGAAGCGTACAGGCTTCGTTGTATAGGTCATGCTCCAGAAAAAGGATATAGTCGTTGGCCAGAGCTTCGGCATAGAAACGCTCGCGGTCCTGCAAGGTTACCAGCGGTCGGGTGTCGTAGGCCATAATCCACGGCATGGGGATGTGTGCAGCTGATGGCATCAGGTCGGCCATAAAAACTACTGTGCGGCCGTTGTAGTTAATATGCGGAATAATCTGCCCTTCGGTGTGGCCGTCGTATAGTTTAAAGATGATGTTAGGGATATATTCGCCCTCTTCATCAATCAGCCTGAGACGGCCGCTTTCGTGAATGGGCATGATGTTTTCCTTAAGGTAGCTGGCTTCTTCGCGACGGTTGGGGTTGGTGGCCCATTCAAACTGCCTTCTGCTGGTCCAGTAGGTTGCATTGGGGAAGGCCAGTTCGTATCCTGTTTTGTCAGCATTCCAGTTTACACTGCCGCCACAATGGTCAAAATGCATGTGTGTGATGATCATATCTGTGATGTCGGCAGGTGAGAGCCCTATTGCAGCCAAAGAGGTTTCAAGCGTTTCTTCTCCGTTGAGGTAATAATGACTCAGCCATTTTTCGTCTTGTTTGCTGCCAATTCCGTTGTCAATCAATATTTTGCGATCGCCATCAACAACCAGAAGGCAGCGCATGGCCCAATTGCACAGATTGTTTTCGTCGCATGGATACACCTTCTGCCATAATACCTTGGGCACCACGCCAAACATAGCACCACCATCGAGTTTAAGGTTGCCGGTTTCAATTGGATAAAGTTTCATAAAGCATTATTATGTAGTTAGTTGTTTAGTAAATTGGTCGCACAGGAAAAAGATTCCTGACGGATTGGACAAATATACATGAATATTTTTTTGCCGGGAAATGCCGTACTTCTCAGTATTAGGCGATGACGGATACGCCTGATGCAACTCGAATAAATTAATTATTGAACTTATGTTGATGTCATCAGGGCATTGGATTAAACTGTTAATTTTGTGGCTGCAAAGTTTTTACAAACCATAAAGGTGCACCGATATCGATGTGCCAGATTAAAACTAAAAAACGATTATGAAACAGTGGTATCAGCAGTTATTTGAAAATTTTGCCGGAAATTACGAAAGGGAAAGTTTCGTGCAGGGCACAATGGGCGAGGTAGATTTCATTGAACAGGAAATCAACTTCGACAAGTCAAAAACCATATTGGATGTTGGTTGCGGTACAGGTCGTCATTCGGTGGAACTGGCGGCACGCGGATATAGATTGACGGCTTTCGACCTTTCGCCGACTATGATCAGAAAGGCCAGAAATAATGCCGCTGTAAGAGGCGTTCAGATTGATTTTTCGATTCGTGATGCCCGAAGTTTCCGCTACCGCAGACAGTTCGATTGTGCCATCATGATGTGCGAAGGCTCTTTTCCGCTGATGGAGAATGACGAAATGAATTTCAGTATTTTGAAAAGCATCCACCGTGCACTGAAGCCCGGTGGCAAAATCATTTTCACAACGCTCAACGGACTGTTCCCGCTTTTTCACTCGGTAAAGGATTTCATCAACAGCGCTGATTCGGCAGGGAAGAACCACAACAACAGCTTCGACCTGATGACGTTCCGCGATCATTCAGACTACGAAATCACAGACGATGACGGAAAAGTCATGACGCTTAAATGCAACGAACGTTATTATGTTCCTTCTGAAATCCATTGGCTGCTGTCGTCGCTCGGGTTTACGAAAATTGCCATACACGGAGCCAGGCTGGGAGCCTTCAGCAGGCAGGACACACTGACAACAGAGGATTACGAAATGCTGGTGATCGCAGAAAAAGCAAATTAATAAATGCCATAAACGAGCGCAGGTTCCCAGTTTTCAGTATTCAGCTTTACATAGAATGAAGCTAAAGGACCGATCATAAAAGAAGGCTGCCCCGCGATGATAGGGCAGCCTTACAATTTAAAAAACCAACATAATTATTACACAAGTCCCTGTGCGAGCATGGCATCGGCAACTTTCACAAATCCACCGATGTTGGCACCATTCACATAATTGATAAAGCCGTCTTTCTGAGTGCCGTATTTACGTGCAGTTTCATGGATGTTGATCATGATCTGGTGCAGGCGGGCATCCACTTCTTCGCGTGTCCATGACAGACGGAGTGAGTTCTGGCTCATTTCAAGGCCCGAGGTAGCGACACCGCCGGCATTGGCAGCTTTTCCGGGGCCGTACAGAATTTTGTTGTGCAGGAATACTTCAACTGCCTCGGGTGTTGAAGGCATGTTAGCACCTTCAGAAATTACAAAGCAGCCATTCTTTACCAGAATCTTGGCTTCTTCTTCGTTCACCTCGTTTTGGGTAGCGCAAGGCATAGCAACGTCGCATTTCACGCCCCAGGGCCTTTCGCCTTCAACATAACTCGAACCTTTGAATTTTTCGGTATATTCGCTGATTCTGCCGCGGCGTACGTTCTTGAGGTCCATCACCCAGGCCAGCTTGTCGGGGCCTATTCCTTCCGGGTCGTAGATGTAACCGTTTGAGTCGCTGAGGGTAACTACTTTTCCGCCGAATTGTGTTACTTTTTCAGTAGCATACTGGGCAACATTGCCTGAACCGGAAACGGCAACGATTTTGCCTTTCAGACTGTCGCCCCGTGTTTTGAGCATTTCTTCCGCAAAATAGGTGGCGCCGTAGCCGGTAGCTTCGGGTCTGATGAGCGATCCGCCCCATTCGATGCCTTTGCCGGTCAACACTCCGGTAAATTCATTACGCAGGCGTTTGTACTGGCCAAACATAAATCCGATCTCGCGTCCGCCAACGCCGATATCTCCGGCGGGAACGTCGGTGTTCGGGCCAATGTGTCTCGAAAGTTCGGTCATGAAACTCTGGCAGAAACGCATTACTTCGTGGTCTGATTTGCCTTTGGGGTCGAAATCGGAACCGCCTTTACCACCGCCCATCGGCAGAGTGGTGAGCGAATTCTTGAACACCTGCTCAAACGCCAGAAACTTCAGAATACCGAGGTTTACCGTGGGGTGAAAACGCAATCCGCCCTTGTATGGCCCGATAGCGCTGTTCATCTCAATACGGAAGCCTTTGTTGATGTGTACCTCGCCTTTGTCGTCGGCCCAGGGAACACGGAACAGAATCACGCGCTCGGGTTCAACCATCCGCTCCAGAATTTTCGCTTCGCTGTATTGAGGATGCTCCTCGATGAAGGGAATCAAAGATTCGACTACTTCATGTACAGCCTGGTGGAATTCGATTTCGCTCGGGTTTTTGGCAATGACTTTTGCCATGAAATCGTTCAGTTTTTTTTCAAAAATGTTTGCCATAATGGTTTTGTTATTGAGATTAAGAACTACGTTTAATGTCTTTCCGGCATCAAACTTAACAATTACATTGGCGGAAATTAAGTTTCATCCTGAACTTTGGGGGTTATCACCAGTGTATTCAGTAAAACACGCAAAACCACATCAGCACTTTGCACAAAAATGCTTCGCTCCATGTGGTTTGATGCCTGGTTCTTGTGATTATTATTTTTGTTTCATGAAAAAACCCGATAAGGCTTCCTGTAAAGATTTCTTTTATAGTTTCGCAGAATCCGGAAACTCTGTCAGACGATGCTCCTAACTTTGTCTATGAACAAACTTAAGGTTCGGAAAAAATTCCATCTTTTTGTGCTTCGCACCCAAAGGTATTTTCTGGTGGGTTATTTACTGCACCTGATGACATTGGCGGGTGTTTTTCTTACAGTAGTTTTTTCGTATCTGGCACAAGAGGCAATGAAAGATCAACAATGGTGGATGCTGTCACTCTATGTTTATTTAGCCCTTTATGGTTTTTCACTTCCGTTTTTTTCACAACTCGATGCACGGAGCCGATACCAGAACTACAAGTTGATGAAGGATAAGCTTTTTGAATATGGTTTCAACACCAGGATTATTGCTCCGTTTACAAGCTCGCGTTGCCAGCGCGATGCAATCAGCGTTGCAGCCCATGATCTGGGAATGGGAGAAAGTATGAATGAGTATCTGAAAAAAATGGGCTTTCGGTGGTACCACATTTTGCCGCGTTTAGTGCTTCAAAGACCGGGAGTTTTGTTTACACGATCATATTGGTCAATAACATTATTCACGCGTACTTATGTCATGAAACATTTCGATTATTGACTCGGCTATCCGTCTGTCGGACTAGTTGCTTGAAAAAATGATCAGAAATAAAGAACAGATCAGTAACTCAGGTCGACAATATTGTTTTTGATGGCAAATTTCACCATATCCACGGTGGTCTTTAGGTTTATCTTGCGCATGATGTTGTTTTTGTGCGATTCCACAGTGCGCACGCTGATAAATAGTTTGTCAGCTATTTCCTTGTTGGTGTGGCTTTGTGCAAACAGTTTCAGCACCTCGATTTCGCGCGCCGAGAGGCTTTTCTCACGTTCGCGGTGGGCGTCTGAGCCATTGTCTTCATTCAGGTAGTTACGCAGGATGAGGTTGGTGATGGTCTTAGCGTAAAAATCGTACCCGTTGCGCAGGGTGTAGATGGCTTCAACCATCTCGTCTCTGTTGGTTTCGCTGTTGAGGTGCCCTTTGGCTCCGGCTTTGATCATTTTAAAAATAAAATTTTCGATTTTATACATCGAAAGCACCAGCACCTTTACTTTAGGGTGTTTGCTGCATAACAGCCTGATTTGCTCCACGTCTTCCGGGTCAGGGGTATATAACACAGCAATCGCTACATGAACAGGCTCGTGAAAGAGGACAGAAATAAGTTCGCTGACATTGCGTTTGCTGTGTACTACAAGTATATCGGGAGCATCCGAAAGCAGACTTTGTAACCCGTCGCACATGATCGGGTGTTCGTCAACAAGGGCTACTTTGATTTTGTCCATTCCTTTGAATCCTGCTTCCTTTGAAAACGCACAAATGTACAAGATTTTTGCCAGTCATAAACCAATGTATGAGTTAAACAGAAATTATATTAAAGTCTTACATAACAATTACTTAGAGAATATTTTTAATTTTTTTCATTCCGGATTGGGGTTGGAAATTATCGCCTCATACTATGCCGGTTTCAGTATCATTAACAATTTTTTAGCAGTTGGATCGTTAATTCGTTAGTATTTTTGTGGCATGATAAGCAAAAGGGTTAAAAAGCATTTACTCGCAGCATCAGCACTGATGTTGTCGGTGATGGTACTTTTCAGTGCCATCGGGCTTACCCTGAATGTGCATTATTGTAACAGTTCGGGGATGATGAAGAAATCAATCCTGCCTGTTGCCATGGATTGCGGACATGAAGACGACTCCTGTCGGACTAATGTGGTTGATTCAACAGGCACTACTGCCTGCTGCACCACTGAAACCAATTCGAATCCTGAAAAAGAGTGCTGTGATGATTTCATGCAATACATCAAATTGCTGTCTGAATTCGACCTTCCTAAGGTCAAGGTAATGTTCAACACCTTCATTCAGGCAACGATCAAAGTACTCGAATTCATAAGTCCTGCTTCATCAGCCGACAAATCGGCAATGCTAGAGCCCTCCGATGCTCCTCCACCTCTGCTTTCTGCGGGCAAACATTTTGTGCTTGCCTGTCACCAGTTGAAAACCGAACCCCACCTTCTTTAGTGATTTTGGAATGATTTTCCTGTAGTCGGAATCAATGTTTCGACATAAGTTTTTTTATTGATCACTAAAAGAAGTTAATATCATGAAATATATAGTTTTAGTCCTGCTTGCAGCATTGTTGCATGGTTTTGCAGTTGCACAGCAGGTTCGCGGCACAGTGTATGAAAAGGGTGAACCTGAGCCGACACCACTCCCGGGGGTTAATGTCTATTGGTCGGGAACACAACAAGGAACAATAACAGATGAAAATGGTTCCTTCAAAATCCCATTTAATAAACAATCAGGGGTTCTGGTATTCAGTTTTGTAGGCTATGTGAATGATTCGGTTGCAGTCGGCCGTGCCGGACAGAAAATCGAACATGTTTTTGACCAAAACCTTACCCTTGAAGAGGTTGAAGTAGTGCAGCGTGCCAAAACGGCTTATGTCTCGCGCATGAGCACTATCAACGCAATCACCATCACTTCGGGCGAATTGATGCGTGCGGCATGCTGCAACCTTTCGGAGAGTTTTGAAACCAGTGCCAGCGTGGATGTTTCATACAGTGATGCGGTCACGGGAGCCAAACAGATTGAGTTGCTCGGACTGGCCGGTATCTACACCCAGATGCTGGGCGAAAACATACCCAACCTGCGTGGATTAGCCACTTCCTACGGTCTGATGTACATTCCGGGAAGTTGGATGGAATCAATTCAGGTGTCCAAGGGAACTTCTTCCGTACTCAATGGTTACGAGTCCATCAGCGGGCAGATCAATGTTGAGTTTAAAAAGCCCAGCCATTCCGAGCGCCTGTTTCTCAATCTTTACCAGAATCAGATGGGACGAAGCGAAGGCAATTTCAACATCATGCAGAACATAAGACCTAAACTGAGTACTATGCTTTTGGGTCATGTGAGCAACCAGCAGGTGAAACACGACGGAAACCATGACGGTTTCATTGATGAACCTCTTTACACACAGTACAATCTGTTTAACCGATGGGACTACAATTCTCGCAATTTCGAGTTTCAGTTCGGGATTAAGGCCCTGCTCGAAAACCGCAGTGGTGGCCAGAAAAGCTTTAACAGAGACCTGCCGCGCGATACCTCAAACGGCTATGGTATAGGCCTTGATACACGCCGCTACGAAACATTCCTCAAAACAGGATTTATCTTCAACAAGCCTGCAACCAGCCTCGGGATACAACAGCAGTTTACACATCATGATCTAAATTCATTCTTCGGTTTAAATAGCTATGTGGCCGGACAAACCTCATATTATGCCAATCTGCTGTTCCAGTCCTATATAGGCGACACAAGGCACTCCTACACCACGGGACTGAGTTTTATGTTCGACCGCTATAACGAAAACCTGAACGACAGCATATTCAACCGCACCGAACAGGTTCCGGGTGCGTTTTTTCAATATACATTCAGCGACGGGGAATATCTCAACCTGATTCTGGGTTTACGTGCCGACAACCACAACGAATTTGGCATGTTTTTCACTCCGCGACTGCATGCCCGCTACAACTTCAACGAGCATACCATCATGCGACTGAGTGCCGGCAAAGGCTACCGCTCGGCTAACGTGCTCGCCGAAAACACTTCACTGCTCGCTTCGGCACGGAAGGTGGTTTTTGTTGATTCACCCAGAATGGAAGAGGCATGGAATTACGGCATCAACCTGAGCAGGCATATCGACATCAACAACCGGGAACTTACACTTAGTGCGGATGTGTACCGAACCGACTTTATAAATCAGGTGATTGTAGACCGCGACTCGGACATAAACACCATTCTGGTGTATAACCTAAATGGTCGCTCACGATCAAACAGCTTTCAGATCGAAGCCAATTACGAGGTGCTGAAAGGTCTGAGCATGACAGCAGCTTTCCGCGTAAACGATGTGAAGATGACACTGGCCGATGAATTTCAGACCAAGCCCCTGGTCAATAAATACAAAGGTCTAATCAGCCTGTCATACGTTACCCCGCTCAGGAAATGGCAGTTTGATGTCACTTCACAGTTCAACGGTCAATCACGTCTTCCCGAAACCTCATCTTTGCCCGAAATTCACCGTATGCCCGCTTACTCACCGGCCTATACAATTCTTAATGCGCAGGTTACCAAATATTTTCGCAAATGGAATATGTATCTGGGCGCTGAGAACCTGACAAATTTCAAACAAAAGCACCCCATTATTGCCCCTGAGAAACCCTTTGGTACTCATTTCGACTCATCCATGGTGTGGGGCCCGATATACGGCATTAAGGCATATATTGGTTTACGCTATACAATTGATTAAACTTAATACTCAAAACAATGAAATCTAAAATTTTAGTTGTGGTTTTGGTCCTGCTCCATGCGGCATCCCACGCAGGTATTCTCACAGATGAGAAAACTGCAAAAACAGCGAAAATCACCATCAAAACATCAGCGGTGTGCCAACAATGCAAAGACCGGATCGAAAAGAATATGGCCTTTGAAAAAGGCGTTCGTTCAGTAGTGCTTGATCTGAAGACCAAGGAACTGACTGTTGAATATCGTACTGCAAAGACCAATCCTGAGAAGCTGAAAACGGCTGTGACTAAGATCGGCTACGACGCCGATGAGATGGAAGCAGATACAAAGGCATATGAGAAACTTCCGACATGTTGCAAAAAGGATGCTCCTCCTCACTAAGCACAGCTTATAGTTTCGTAACTTGCGCCGTTTTTCCAAATACGACGCAACGAAATGACAAAGCTGATCCTGAGCCGCATTTCGGATGTTTTTCACCCGAAAATACTCACTACCCTCAAAGATTATAACCGGCAAACGTTCATATCGGACCTTATTGCCGGTATAATCGTTGGTATTGTTGCACTGCCGCTTGCTATTGCTTTTGGCATCGCCTCCGGTGTCTCTCCGGAAAAAGGTTTGATCACGGCCATCGTGGCAGGCTTTCTGATCTCTGCTCTCGGAGGAAGCAGGGTGCAGATTGGCGGGCCTACTGGAGCTTTTATCGTCATCGTTTATGGTATCGTTGAACGTTTTGGCGTTGAAGGTCTGGTGATTGCCACCATCATGGCCGGATTTATGCTGGTTGGTATGGGTCTGCTTCAACTTGGAACCATCATCAAATTTATGCCATACCCTATTGTGGTTGGCTTCACCAGCGGCATCGCAGTGGTGATATTTTCGTCACAGATCAAGGATTTTTTCGGCATTTCGACCGAAGGAAATGTGCCTGCTGATTTTATCGAGAAATGGCGGTTTTATTTCAGTCATTTCGATTCGGTCAATCTTTACGCTTTACTTCTGGGCTTGTTTACCGTGCTTGTTTCGATGTATTGGCCACGGATCAACAAACAAGTGCCCGGAACACTCATTGCTTTGCTCATAACCACAGCAGCCGTCACTCTTTTTAACCTTCCTGTTGAAACAATCGGCAGTCGCTTTGAAGAAATTCCCAACACCTTTAATGCACCTGAGATCCCGCTGATTGGCTTTGATACTTTCAGGTTGCTGCTGGCACCTGCCTTCACCATCGCCATGCTCGGAGCTATAGAGTCGTTGCTTTCGGCAATGGTAGCCGATGGCGCAACAGGCGGAAAACACCGTTCAAACACTGAGCTTATTGGCCAGGGCATTGCCAATATTGTTACTCCTTTGTTCGGTGGTATCCCGGCAACGGGAGCCATCGCCCGCACAATGACCAATATTCGCAACGGCGGTAAAACGCCGGTCGCCGGCATTATCCACGCGGCAGTTCTCCTGCTAATCCTGCTCTTCTTTGGAAAATGGGCCAAGTTGATCCCCATGAGCACCCTGGCCGGGATTCTTGTGGTGGTTTCCTACAATATGAGCGAATGGCGCTCCTTTAAGAATCTTTTCCGCAACGACCGTAGCGAAGTAGCTGTATTGCTGACTACTTTTTTCCTTACGGTGATCATAGACCTCACTGTTGCCATTCAGTTCGGACTCCTCCTTGCTGTACTGCTCTTCCTGAAACGTGTGATTGAGACTTCCGACATTGAAATTCTAAACAAAGAGGTGGAAGATGAAAACATTGATTTTGCCGATGAAGGCGAACAATTGGCTATTCCGCAAGGGGTTGAGGTGTTTGAGATCAGGGGCGCATTCTTTTTCGGGATTGCAAACAAATTTGAAGAGGCCGAGCGAAATGTTATTTCTCAACCCGAAATCCGTATTATCAGACTACGCCGTGTGCCTTTTATTGACTCCACAGGGCTCAACAACCTGAAGAGTTTCATCCTCAGATCTACGGGTAAAGGCATAACCGTCCTGCTCTCAGGAGCGGCTCCTCAGGTATCGAAAGCATTGGAAAAAAATGGTATTGACGCTATTGTTGGCAAGGACAATGTGTGCGTTGATATAGCAGCCGCTTTGCAACGTGCCCTCGAATTACAAAACAGGAAGAAGTAAAGGGTTGTT
>Ga0116204_1000188_pt1 | contig 32547 bp, 26 predicted proteins | sample LakKivwa52mmetaG_FD_94481 | JGI IMG/M metagenome (GOLD analysis project Ga0116204, IMG submission 94481) | Anoxic lake water microbial communities from Lake Kivu, Rwanda to study Microbial Dark Matter (Phase II) - Lake Kivu water 52m metaG | ecosystem: Environmental > Aquatic > Freshwater > Lake... | reverse complement strand
TCTACAGGCGAAAGCTTTTGACCTGCTTGGGATAGTGTACCCAGTAAATTGAAACATCCTTGAGCATAAAGTCATTTATTAACAAGTAGTTAAATCATTATTCAAGCAAAAACTTCCGTTTAGCTCAAAAGAGTCGGATGTCTTCAATGTGTCGAACGCCCGCAGCTATGCCAGCGAGGTGCGCTTTCCCAGGCATATCCTATCGGGCAAGTGGGATGGCCGCTCGCGCGTGTATAATCTGCGCAAGGATCTGTCGATGGCGGTCGGGCTGGCGGCTTCGCTCAACGCCGAGGCGCCGCTGGGCACGGTCGTCCGCGACTTCCTCGACGCGGCGATCGCCCACGGCATGACCGATACCGACTATTCGCGTCTCTACGAACGCTTTGACGAGATCGTCGCGGCAATCGGCGACGGCGATAAGTCTTGTTGAATCTGAACGGTTACTGATAACCGAAACGGATGCCGAGCCGACAGGAACCTGCTTTTTACACGCGTTGTAGATATGGAACGCGGTCTTGTATTTACGTTGATCCGGTTCTTGCGTACTGTCCGGTTTGCAAATCAATCGCCTTCTTTTGGAGTTTCCATTTCTTCAGCAAGCCTCGCATCCGAATCATAGAAAAAGGAGCCGATAAAGAAGAGAATCCCTGCAAGGACGGCAAAAAGAGGCAGGATAACCATGGCTTTTTCCAGTCCGAAGGCATCGGATAGGGCGCCGATAGCAGGAGGTCCCATTGCACTGCCGAGTATATGCTGGATGATGACGCACAGGCTTAACGATACGGCCCTTAGACCCGGATGAACAACATCCTGGGTCACGGCAACAGCAGCCGGCACGAAAGCCACCGCTGCAATACCCGCGGCCAGCAGAACCGCGTATTGAATGTCTCCACGATAAAAACTGAATGCGATAAAAAGCAGAACCCCCGTCACGCATGAGGATATCGAAGGGAAAAGGAGCCTGGCGTTTCTCCTGCTTTTAAGCCATCTGTCCGCCAGGTAGCCTCCTAAAGGAGCTCCGATTATAGCAAGGAGCATGACGATGCCCCCCTTTGTAGAAGCCCTGCTCATGGATATTCCTTCCACTCTCTGAAAATAACTGGGAAGCCATGTCAGCATGGCCGTGGTAACAAATGTATTGGCTGCAAACGCGAGATTGTTGAATATCAACGTTTTATTCCCCAGTAAATGCCTTGCGATTTCACTCCACCGTATCCTCGATTCAGTCTTTTCATCTCCGCTGCCTGTCAGTCTTGTAAGCGCAATGGTCTCATAATCCCTCACATAGAAGAACAGCAAGGCCACAATAATGCCGGGCAGGGCCACGAGACCGAATGCATGCCGCCAGCCGAAACGATCTGCAATGATCCCGCCAAGGGCAATGCCAAGAGCGCTTCCTAAAGGAATAGAGGCATTCCAGATTCCCAGAATCCTGGCCCTTTTCACTTTTGGGAACAGCGCAGATATCATGGCGGTTCCGCCGGGGGCATAACCTGCTTCACCAAGGCCAATGGCAGTTCTGGCTGCGAAAAGCTGCCCGAAGTTTTTCGTGAAAGCACATGCAAGGGTGGCAACACTCCACAATACGGCCATCAACCCTATACTTTTAACCCTGCTCCACCTGTCGATAAGAATGGATACAGGCAGGGTAAAGATAAGAATCGACCAGTATACGGCGGAAACAAGCAGACCGCACTGAGTGTCCGTGATTCCCCATTCCTGCTTGAGAAAAGGAAAAAGCGAGACGATAACCAGCCGGTCCATGTAGTCGAAAATGTAGAGCAGGAACAGCAGGGTAAAGATGCAGTAAGGGGACGATATCAACGCATGGGTTTTCGGAACTGAAAAATTATTCATAGAGTCCATATTTTTTTGTGGCCTCAAACATTGCAATGCAGTTTTCAGGGTTGACTCCCGGATGAAGGGAGTTGGAATCACAGAGAATGTATCCTCCGCCTGTTGCCGCAACGTCAATGGCATGTTTAACCGCGGCATCAACCTGATCAGGAGTGCCGGCGGGGAGAAGCTCCTTGCAGTCGATATTGCCCAAAAGGCAGATTTTATCCCCATAGGCATCCTTGACCTTTTTCAGATCCATGCCTGCCTGGGGTTCCAAAGGGTTCAGGCCATCGTATCCTGAATCGATAAGGATGTCCATGATTGACCAGAGATTGCCGTCGCTGTGGCGCACAACCTTCAGACCAAGCTTGTGGGCACGGTCTACGAGTTTCCTGTTGTAAGGATTGACAAACTCCATGAAATGTTTCGGGGAGATCATAAGGTTGTTTGTTGCGGCAATATCATCTTCGACAACCAGGACATCAAGGCCGGCCGAGGCTAACATATCAAGCTGCTTCAGGTTGTATTCCGTCACTAAGCCGGCCAAAAGATGAATGAAGCCAGAATTCTGATAAAGCTTCACCATGTAGTTTTCCATCCCGGTCAATCTCCAGCTGCGAACAAAGACGCCGCGCATCAACCAGAAAAGCGCAACGTCTCCCTTAAAACGGTCTCTGGCAAGGTCAAGCAGCAGAAGATGCGCGCGATTCGGTTCAGGAATGTGAAATGTATTAAGGTCATGGGTATCCTTTACAGGATGGCCGATGGGAACCGGAAGGCCGTGAGGATTCCGCCTGTATATAACACTCCAATCATCTTTTACGTCTTTCTTATTGATTTCAGTTTCATGACCAATCTCGAAAGAGGTGAACCCGTCCACGCCAAATACTTCATGAATAAGAAAAAGGGTATCCAGCAGCTTCATTTTCTCAGAATCGTTCATCTCATAAAACTGCTTGGATTCAGGCAGGCCATCGGTAATGTGTTTTCCGATACCAATGATCGGAGCTTCATTAATTCCATGAATGTAAAGAGGAACGCGGTCGGGTTGCTGAACGCCAAGGGCGGTAATAATCCGCTCTTTTCCTTTCATGATGGATCATCTCCTTGATCGCTTCTTGATACTACTCGTTCATGGCATACTCGCCATTAAGCACGTACACGTACTTCTTCCAGACCTTGTTATACTGCTCGGGATTCGGCGCCGCCTTGATAAGCATGATCTGAGCGCAGTACTCACGCTGGGTGTCGTGGGACCCGTGGTTGCCGTAAATTTGCAGGGCGAAATGGGCGAAGTCCCGCACCATGAAATCGAACACCTGGTTGATGATATCCTGGTCTACCTCTTCAAATTTTGCCTGCTCCAGGATAAGCTGGCCGTAGACCACGATGGAGAACATCTCGCCCACGGGCAGGGACCATGAGGGATCCATGTCCTGCGCCTTGTCCGGGCCGGCCTTTTCGATCATCTCCTTGAAGAGCTCGATCTGCTTGATGATGGCAGCCACGTTCGGCAGGACCTTGTTGGCATCGAAGACCGGTTTGTAGTCGTGGAACCGGACCGAGCCCAGACCCTTCGTGGGGCCCTGGTTGAACAGGAACTCGTCGTCCTTAAGAGCGAAGTCGGGCGCCGCCGGAGCGTACTCGGCCGGGTCGAAGAAGTAGTTTTTCATGAACTTGCGGATGAGCTGCACATTCACGTGCACCGTGCCCTCGAGCTTGGACGGGCCGCGCACATCATTGGCAGCCATGTGGAAGTAGGTGTCCTTCTCGAAACCCTTGGCCGCGATCACCTCCCAGAGCAGGTTGACGACGTCTTCGGACTGCAGGGTGACCTTCATCTTGCTCGCAGGGTTGTAGAGCAGGTAGCGCCTGTCATTGGCGTTTGCGCCCCTGAAGTAGTCGGTTGAGCGTCGCTGGTAGAGCTTCATGGCTACGAGTCTGAGCCAGGCATCCATGAAATTCTTGCGCACATGGGGCATGTCGGTGACCTTCATGCCGTAGAGGATGCGGTTGGAAGCGTGCGTGATGGCCTCGTAGAAGCAGTGCTCGGCCACGCCTATGGATGCAGGACCGATGTTGAATTTGCCGATGTTCACGGTATTGAGCGCGGAGTCCCACGCATGGGGGCCCCGCGAGAGAATGTCGTCTTCGGTGATGGGGTAATCGTGGAGAGCGAAGTTGGACACGTACTCCTGGTGGCTGATCACGTTCTTCTTGAGCTCATAGGCCTTATGACGGTAGTTGGTGATGAAGAAGGTGTAATCGTCAGTGCCGTCTTTGACCTTGCCCAGGGTGGAGACCATTTCGGCCTCGTTGCCGTTGCCGATGTAGTACTTCTCGCCGTTGGCGATGTACGTCCCATCACCTTTGGGGGTCAGCGTCGTCTCGGTGGAGTAAATGTCTGCGCCGTGGGCGCGCTCGGAAAGCCCGAAGGCAAAGATGGCCCCACCCTTTAGCAGCTGGGCGGCCCGCTTCTTGGTCTTTTCGTTAGGGCTCATCCAGATTGGACCGAGACCCAATATGGTCACCTGGAAGCAGTACCAGTACCCCAGCCCGTAGAAGGCCAGCAGCTCTGAGTACTCGCAGTTTCTCGCCGTATCCCATCGGGCATCCGGATCGCCTTCGGCATACGGCTTAGGTGTAAGCAGCTTGAAAAATATCCTCTCCCGTGCGAGAAAATCGATGAACTCCCGGTACCAGATCTTCTTGTTGTAGTCGTCAAGGAGCCTCTGCTTGCCCATGTTCTCGAAGAAGGCCACTGTCTTTTCCATGATGGCCCTTGATCCCTCGTCGGCCATAAGGCTTTTGTACTTCTTGGGCTGGATCAGATAATTCATATCACTCTCCTTTGTTTTTTTAAGGTTGCGGGGGCGCCTCCTTCTGGTAGGTGGGCGCGTTCTTCGGTGATTTTCCACCCTTGATCTTGCGGTAGTAGGCGTAGGTCATCGGTTCCGCTGCAGCGTCGAGGATGTCGCACTCGACCACCTTCCCGAGGAAGAGGGTATGGGTGCCGCAGTCCATCTCGCCGATCACCTCCGTCTCGATAAAGGCGACGGTATGATCGGTGACGATAGCGACGCCGGTTTTGCCCGTCTTTACCCGGATGCCTTCGAACTTGTCGATGTCCCGGCCGCATTTGAAACCGAACCGGCCGATCATCGTCATCGGCGTCGCCTCCTCCAGGATGGAGACGGCGAACCGCCGGCTCGACCGGATGTGGTCGTGGGTATAGTTCGCTTTGTTGATGCTCACCACCACCGTGGGCGGCTCCGAGGTGACCTGAAAGACCGTGTTGGCAATCTGGCCGTTGAATTTCCCTTCTTTGCCGGAAGTGATCACGTAGAGGCCGTAACTCAGTTTATGAAATGCTCCTTTGTTCATTGTCGCTTCTCCTTCATTGAAATGGAACAACCACGCCGTCGGGGCCGCCCGCCTCCCGCCAACACGGAATAGATCACCCTTGACGGCTTCGTAAAAAGTCCGGATGCTGCGTTGCGCTTCATCCCTCGTCATTGCTGGGGAAATTAGGGGAAATTAGGGACAGCTCCCTATTTTTTCATAAAAAATAGGGAGCTGTCCCCATTTTCCCTCACTCCTCAGGATTTGCGAGCCTTGCCTGCGGCCTTTTTTCGAAGCCGTCCCGAATTCAAGGCTTTTGCGGTTATTTACGAGGTCGTCACCCTTGCCTTTCTCCGAAGATCCCCCTGCCGATCCGGACGATCGTCGCCCCCTCCTCGATGGCTACTGCGTAATCGTCGGTCATTCCCATCGACAGTTCCCGCATCTCGACGCGGGGAATGGCTTCTCCCGCGATCCTGTCCCGAAGCTCCCGGAGGGCTTTGAAGGATGGCCTGGCGTCTTGCGGATCGTCGAACCAGGGGGGCATGGTCATCAATCCCCGGATGGAAAGGTTCTGCAACGGGGCGATCGCCCGGATCAGATCAAGCGCCTCGGCAGGCGGGACGCCGCTTTTCGTCGCTTCCCCGCCGACGTTGACCTCGATGAGGATCGGAATGACCCGTCCTGCCGCCCCGGCGCGCCGGTCAAGTTCGGCGGCCAGCCCCAGACGGTCGACGGAATGGATCATATCGAAGAGATGCACGGCGTACTTCGCTTTGTTCGTCTGGAGGCAGCCGATCAGGTGCCATTCGCTCCCCTTTCCCATTTTTTCGACCTTTCGTTTCGCCTCCTGAACGTAGTTTTCGCCGATGATCTCCACACCGGCCCGGATTGCAGCGAGGATACGGTCGTCGTCCACGGTCTTCGCGACCGCCATCAGCCGGATCGCCGATGCCGGCCTTCCCGACCGGCGTGCCGCCTCCGCGATCACCGCCCGGATATGCCGAATGTTATCCGCCACATCCATGATCACCTCTGGAAAAACCGATTGCGGAGACGCGTTTCAGGGCGTCGACGACCTCGCAAAGGGGGAGACCCATCACATTCGTGTAGGAACCATGGATCTCCCGGATGAAGAGGGCGCTCATCCCCTGCACGGCGTAAGCGCCTGCTTTATCATAAGGCTCCTCCGAGCCGGCATACCAGTCCATCTCGTCGCCGGCGATCTCCCGGAAGAGGACCTTCGACTCGACGACTTCCCGGATCAGCAGTCCCTTTGTCTGCCTGGCGACGGTGAAGCCGGTGAAGACCTCGTGCTCCCGGCCGCTCAGTTTTTTCAGCATCTCCTTCGCCTCGTCAACCGATCCCGGTTTGCCGAGGATCTCTCCGGCTGCGACCACGATCGTGTCGGCGCCAAGCACCCAGCAGTCGGTGTGAGTCCGGGCAACGGCGAGCGCCTTCTCCTCGGAGAGGCGAAGCGCATGCTCCCGGGGGGTCTCCCCCCGGCGGAATGCCTCATCGATACCGCTCGGCATCGCCTCGAAGTCGATCCCCATAAGCCTCAGGATCTCGATTCGACGAGGCGAGACGGAGGCGAGAATGAGTCTTCCTGAAATCGTGATTCCCATGCAGGTCTTCTCTAATTCTCCGGGGTCAGGACCACCTTTTCCACTTTATCCAGATCCTGCTTATAAAAACGGGAACCGAGATAAAAAAGGACGCAGGAGATGAGCGCCGTCATGCTGGCGATTTTCAGCGCCACCAGGATCCCATACCGGTCGGACAGGGCGCCGGTCACCACCGGGCCGAGGGAGCTGCCCAGGAGGTTTTGGGTGATCACGCAGAGGGCGTAGGAGACGGCGCGCAATCCCGGATGGACGACGTCCTGGGTGACCGCTATGGCCGAGGAGGCCCAGGCGATGGAGGCGATGCCGGCCAGAAGGAAAATCCCATACTGGACCATCCCCCCGGAGAATAGGTGAAACCCTCCAATAAACAGGACCGCGGCCAGGAAAGCGGAGATCGAGGGGACCAGCAAACGGGCCTTGATGTTTTTTTTCATCCAGGTGTCCGCGATCCACCCTCCCAGGGGGGAACCGACGATGCTGGTCAGCATGATCCCGCTCGCCAGGAGGGTGGCCTTCTGCAGGGGAAAGCCCTGGACCCGCTGGAAGTAAGTCGGCAGGAAGGTGGACATCGATATGGAGGTGAACATCATCCCGGCGAATCCGAAGTAGGTCATAAGAAGCGAAGGCGTTCCGGCAAAAGTGCGGACGATGTCCATCTTGCTCATCTTTTGCCCGACCGGGACGGATTCTTTCTCCGCCTGCCTCCGGTCAACCGTTTTTTCCAGTCCGACCGTCTTGTAGTCCTTGATGAAAAAAAACAGAATAGCGATGACAAGACCCGGGAGCGCGACAATCCCGAAAGCGTGACGCCATCCCCAATGGGAGGCGATAAGGCCTCCGATGACGATGCCGGCGGCCATTCCGATGGGGATGGAGGCGTTCCAGATGCCCACCATGAAGGCCCGCCTCTTTTCGGGATAGAGTGCCGAAATCATTGCTGTTCCGCCGGGGGCGTAACCGGCTTCCCCAATGCCGATCACAGCCCGTGCCGCGAAGAGCTGGCCGAAGTTCTTTGTAAAAGCGCAGGCAACCGTGGCGAGGCTCCACAATACGGCCATGATGCCGATGCTCTTTTTCCGGCTCCAGCGGTCGATCAGGATGGAAATGGGGAAGGAGAAGAGGATGATGGCCCAGTAGACGGCGGAGACCATCGCCCCGCATTGGGCGTCGGTCAGTCCCCAGTCCGCTTTCAGAAAGGGGAAAAGCGAAACGACCACCATCCGGTCGACATAGTCAAAAAAGTAGAGGAGCCACAGCAAGATGAACACATACGCGGTGTAGGCCTTGGAAAAAAGGTAGCCTTCGGGAGGAGGGATCTTCGTCATGATAGTGTCTCCTAAAGATCAAGAAAGCCTCGGAAATCATGCTCCCTGCGCACGCTGGACATTTTTCGACCCTGCACCTCCTCGCTTCGCTGCAAAGACGAAACTCGCGCTGAAGCGCTCAAACAGTCGTCTTTGCGGGCGCTGCGCTGCGGGGGCAGGGGACCCCGAAAAATCTCCAATGCGTGCTTCCGGGACATGATTTCCAATTTGTGCAACATTCTCATCAAGTACGATACCGTTAAAATTATTCACCGATCTGCAGCATCACTTTCACTGTTTTGCCGTGGTGTATGCGCTCCCGATAGACACGGGGCAGCTCTTCCAGGGGGATCAGATCCGAGATGAGGGGCCGGGCGTCAATTTTTCCCTCCGCCATCCATGTCAGGCAGCGGATGTTTTCCTCATGCGTATTGGAGTAAGAGCCGGTAAAGCGGAATTCCTTGAAATTCATCAGCATCGGCTGGTTAAGGGGCATTCCCCCAAAGATGATGCTGATCATACAGAGCGAACCGCCGCTGGCGATAAGTTCAAAGGCCAGGGGAACGTTCCCGGCAACGCCGGAACACTCCAGGATCGTCTCAAAACCGATCCCGCGGGTCCATTCCCGGGCTTGTTGCCTCAGGTCCTCACCGTGGGGATCGATCGCATGGTCCGCTCCGAACAACCTTCCCAGTTCCCTCTTTTCCGGCATGGGTTCGGAAAGGACAATCGGGGTGAAACCGAGGAGCTTCAACAACCTGACCGCCGCCAGCCCGATAGGCCCTCCCCCCATGACGAGGACCGATCCGCTTTCGCTTCGCGCGATGTCGATCCCGTGCAGGGCGGCGGCAAATGTTTCGGCCAGGGCCGCGTTTTGGGAATCCACCCCTTCCGGTATCGGAATCGCCATCTGCGGATAAACCTTTATGTATTCGGCAAACGCCCCCGGCAGATCCCCGATTCCGATCGTCCGTCTCCATTCTTGACAGAGATAGGGTCTGCCCATCCGGCAATCCCGGCATTTTCCGCAGAAGGTGGGTCGAACGATGATCCTTGCCCCCTCTGTAAATCCTCTGACCTTCTTGCCCCAACCGGCGACGGTCCCGCTCGCCTCGTGGCCGAGGATCGTCCCGTCGGCGAGGAACCCGCTTTCGATCAGCGAGTGATCCGAACCGCAGAAACCGGTATTCATCACCCTGACGAGAAGCGTATCCTCCTCAAGTTCCGGCGCGGGAACCTCCTCGGCGACCAGTCCCATGGAGCGGCGGTAGATGACGGCCTTCATTGCGTTCACTCCTTCAATCGATAGAGATCATTCAGGTACTGAAGCGCCAACGCCTTGGCCGTCTTTCGGTCCGGCATCGTTCCCATCATCCCATAGAGTGCGGCTTCCCCGGACGGCTCTTCGGCGCCGGATTTTATGAGTTCATCGGTCGCTTCACGGAGGTCCGCAAGAAATGGTTCCACGATGTTTTCATGGTAAGGAGAGACGGTCATATGCAGACTGGGGGGCCGATGCTGGGCGTGCATGCGCCAACCCCGGCCTTTTAATTTTTCGGCCAGAAGATAAATATCGAGGGAATCGGCCCCAAAGGCAAACACGGTCGCCGGGGGGTCTCCCAGGACAAAGAGCCCGGGGATGGCGTTTATGCCCTCCATCAGCCGGAGGGTCGCCTCCCTGGCCGCCTTTGCCAGCCTCAGGAAACCTTCCTCGCCAAGATAATGGAGGATCGCCCATGCCGAGGCGATGGATCCGCCCGGGCGGGCGCCGCTCAGCGATGGTGTGGCATACACCCCGCCGGGCCAGTCGGCATAAACGAAATACTGGTGCTGGCGCAGTTCGCTGTTCCGGTAGAACACCGTCGAAACGCCTTTGGAGACATATCCGTATTTATGGATGTCCGCGGACAGGGAGGTCACCCCCGGCACGGAGAAGTCAAACGGGGGGATCGTGCAGCCCAGCTTTCTGAGGAAAGGGAGCATGTAGCCGCCCAGACAGCCATCCACATGGAACCAGAGGCTCTTTCCGTCGGCCAAGGCGCCGATTTCCGTGATCGGATCGATCACCCCCTGAGGGTAAGTGACGGCGGTGGCCGCAAGCATGATGGTGTTTTCGGTTATCGCTTCTTCCATGGCCTTTGCATCAGCCTGGAATCCTTCATCCACCGGGATCTGGACGATTTTCAGTCCCAGGTAATGCGCCGCCTTGTTGAATGCGGGATGAATCGTTACGGGGGCGACCAGCTCGGGAATTTTGACCCCGGGACGGTTTGTCCTGGCCCAATCCCGGGCTGCCTTGACGGCCATCAGGATGCTCTCCGTCCCCCCCGAGGTCATGGCGCCGACGGTTTCTTCATCGCCGCCCAGCAGCATACCGACCATGGAGATCAACTCGGTTTCCATTTTCAGGAGGCTCGGGAAATCAAAGGGGCTTAAGGCATTCTCGAACATGTAGGCGGCATAGGCCTCCTTGGCCAACTCCTCCACCTCCTGCCCGGCGTAATACACGAGGCCAAAGAGGCGGCCCCGATGCCAGTCCGAATCGCCCGCTTTGAACGAGCGAAGGAGGGATAAGACTTCTTCTTGGGGCATTCCCTTTTTGGGTAACGGTATCTGTTTCATCAGCGCCATGTGATGTATTACGAAGAATGGCGCCTTCGTGTCAAGACAATTATAACGCAGGATGGGGAGAATCTGCTTATGAATCTGCTTATGAATCTTGACATCTTGTCGTTATTCACCTAAATGTGAGGCGACTAATGCAGGAGGTCTCCCCATCGGGAAAAGATCGCCGACCGCTTGCTCAAGGAGTTGCGCGTATGAGAATCGGATCATGGTTTTTTATTCTGGTCTGTTTGCTGTTTCAAAAAGGCCCGGCCGTTGCTTCAGACCCTGTTCGGCAGCAGGAAAGGGCGCCTCTGGGGATCTCGGAACAATCGATTTTCAACACATTGAATCAGATGGCGTCTTGGGGAAACCGCGCGACCTGGGAAAAGCAGAACGAAGTGGCCGACTACCTCTACCGCCGTCTGAAAGAAAACAAGGGTTTGGACGTCTATTTCCATCAATACAAGGACGGCAATCACACATATAAAAATGTGGTGGCCCGGATTCCCGGAAAAAAGGATCTCGGGGCGGTTCTTATTTTCTGCGCCCATTACGATTCGCATCCGGCCGGATTGGCTGTAGGCGGGAGGGCCCCGGGGGTGGATGACAACGCTACGGGGGTTGCGGTTTTACTCGAAGGGGCCCGGATTTTAGCCGGAAGACCTGTCAATGCCACGGTGGAGCTGGTCTTCTTTTCCAACGAAGAACAGGGCCATAAAGGCAGCAAGGCGTATGTGGAAGACCTGACCGCCAAGGGTCGCATGATCGAAGGGGTCATCAATATCGATGCGATCGGATATACACAACCCTCTTTGACGGCTCTTTGGCAGGAGGCCCAGGGTAGGGGGTCGTTGGACAAATGGCTTTACCTGGCCAAACAGGTTCTCAAAAAACCGGTGTATTACGTCCAGACAGGATTCAAGAATCCCAATGAAATTATACTGGTCGGCGGGCGTCCGGCCCATGCTGCGTTTGTTGAAAGAATTTATTCCCGGTTGAAAGGGGTCGATATGGGGATCAAGAAAGATATCGGCCCTCAATGCGGGTGAGGGGATGAAATGTCCTTCTGGGAGAAGGGCTATACGGCATTGTTCATTACTTCGTTTTACAAAAATCCCTATATGCATACCGCGGGCGACACCCTGGATAAGGTGAACCAGATATTTTTCGTGCGGGCTGCCCGTGAACTGGTTGGGCTGATGGTTGATTTGGCCCATGAGTGACCCTTTGGAAAATATGCCTACTCGACATAACAAAATGACAGGTATCCGGCGCCCTGAACGGGTCGAATGGCAAAACCGGAAGATCATGTCCTTGCATGGGCGCCAGGGATTCGAGCAGTTGGCGACCCAATGGGATGAATTGGTCTTGCGGATGGCGCAAGTGCGCTTCTTCCAGCACCCCGATTGGTACCGCGCCCTGTTTGATTCAACACTGGCCGACCCGGACAAGTTCCTGTTTGTCGCTGTATCCGACGGTCCGGATCTTGTCGGGATGTTTCCACTGCAGATCGACAATATGTGTATGCTTGGCACGACGATCAACACCATCGGCATGTGCAAACATCCGCACATGGTGCTGGCGGATGGCATCATCGATGACTCACACGAATGGACGTGGCTGATCTCCTCACTGGTGCGCTGGCTTCATGAAGAGCGCCCGGTTGCATGGGACGTGATGAAGCTGGACAATGTGCCGCAGCGATCGGCGTTTTGCCGTTTGTTGAGTGCCGAGACGGCGAGCCGGGTGGTGCCGGTAATTACCGGCTCCAGCGCCCATATGCCGACCGAATGCGAAGCGGCGGCTTTAGGGCCTGTATCAGGGTCATTCAAGCGCAATCTGCGTCGTCTGGCAAAGCGGGCCGAAGAAACAGCGCCCCTGCGATACGAGGTTTATGATACCCTGCCTGAACTGGGCAGAGCATTCCCGCAATTTCTCGAGGTCGAAGCGTCCGGCTGGAAGGGCGCCCGCGGCATCGGCACGGCCATCGCGCATGACGCCAAACTCGTGAACTTCTATCATGGGCTCATACGGCGGTTTGGCGCGCGTGGTCAGTGCATGATCAGCCAGCTCCTCTATGGCGACACGGTGGTCGCAAGCCAGTTCGGGCTGCTCGTGGGCGGCACGTGCAATATCCTGAAGATAGGATACAGCGAGGACCATGCCTGGTTCGCGCCGGGAAACCTGGCGATGGAGCGGACCATCCGCTGGTGTTGCGCACGACCCGATGTGCGCGAACTGTCGTTCGTGACGTGTCCGTCCTGGGGCCACCTCTGGAAACCGCGACAGGAAACCGTGGCGAGCTTTCGGATATTCAACCCGACGACGAAAGGCCGATTGCTGCACGGCGGACTGCATATGAAACAGTGGTATGACCGATGGCGACGGCGTACCACCGCGCCCGAACGGGGCGCCGATCCATCACCCGCCGGCACCCCGGATGAAACCGGGGCCGATCACCCCGGTGCTCCGGCAGCCCCGTTGAACTCGACGTCGTGAGGTAAATCATGATCATCCTTGGAATCAACTACTTCTTTCACGATTCAAGCGCTTGTCTGGTGGTTGACGGTAAACTGGTCGTCATGCTGGAGGAGGAGCGTTTCACGCGCAGAAAGCACACGGGTGAGTTTCCTGTGCGCGCGATCGATGAATGTCTTAAGCTGGCGGGAATGACCTTCGCTGAGGTCGATCACGTTGCGGTTTCGATCAAGCCCACCAAGGACTGGGGCGCCAAGTTGACCTATGGATTGGCTCATCTACCCAACGCAAAGACCTACGCGAGGCACGAACTCTGGTATGCGTGGTTCAAACAGAGGGGTCTCAAGTCATGGTATGCGAAAAAGTTCGGCGGCAAGGCCGTCAAACCGCCCATCCATTTCGTACCTCACCATGTGGCGCACGCGGCGGGGAGCTTTCTCGCGTCACCCTATGAAGAGGCGGCGATCCTGAGCCTCGATGGTTCAGGGGAGCGGGCCACATCGTTTTTGGGCAGCGGCCAGGGGCTCGATGTGAAATGCTTCCATGAAAGTTATTTCCCCATGTCGCTGGGGTCGTTCTATGAAGCGGCTACGGAATTCTGCGGCTTCAGGCCCAACTACGACGAAGGAAAGACCATGGGGCTTGCCCCGTTCGGCGACCCGCAAATATACGGAAAAGAGGTCGGCGATATCGTGCATATCGCCGCCGACGGCGCCATCCGCGTCGATCTTTCGTACTTCAGCTATCAATTCTGGGGAGATCGGCGGTGCGCGGATAAGTTTTACAGGGCGTTCGGACAGCCGCGCCTTCCCGAAGAGCCGTTCGCGGATAACCACCACAATGTTGCTGCCGCGTTCCAGCATGTATTGGAGGAGTCCGCACTGAAGCTTTGCCGGGTTTTGCGCGGACGCACCCAAGCGCGGTGCCTGGTGATTGCCGGCGGTGTCTCACTCAACAGCGTCATGAACGGCCGCATCCTGCGCGAGGCCGGCTTTGACGACATCTATGTGATGCCGGCAGCCGGCGACAACGGTACATCGATCGGCGCCGCGCTGCATGTCTATCACACCTTGCTGAGGCGCCCGCGAGTGGCGGTTCATGACGATCCGTATCTCGGCACCCACTACACCGACGAAGCCATCGAAAAAGAACTGCGGCAATGCAAGCTGCCCTACACCAGGCATGCCGATATCGCATCGGTTGCCGCCCGCCTCCTCGCGGACGGCAACATCCTGGGCTGGCTTCAGGGACGCATGGAGATAGGTCCCCGTGCGCTGGGAAATCGCAGCATTTTTGCAAGTGCGGCGTTTCCAGACATGAAGGACAAGATCAACGCCGAGGTAAAGCACCGCGAGGCCTACCGCCCCTTTGCACCATCGGCTCCCGTGGAATGCAAGGACCGGTTTTTCGACATCAAGGGGGAGAGCCCCTTCATGCTCAAGGTGTGCGATGTGTTGCCGGACATGAAGCACACGATACCGGCCGTCACCCATGTGGATGGCACCGCACGGCTGCATACCGTCGATAAGCGGATCAACCCGCTCTTCCACGATCTTCTGACCCGATTCGGCCGGATCACCGATATCCCGGTGCTCCTCAATACGAGCTTCAACATCCAGGGCGAACCGATCATCGAATCCCCACTCCAGGCCATCCGGTGTTTCTACTCGACGGGCCTTGACTATCTTGTGATGGGCAGTTATCTCGTCGACAAGCGACCGTCCATACCGATACAGTCCTGATTTCTTCTGGACCGCACCCCGCCCCAACTCCGCTCCACGGTCTTCGGCATCTACTTCGGCTTGAGCCAGGAGGGGATGAGTGTGGCACAGCCCATAGCGGGACAGTTTATGGATCTGTTCGGTATCGTGCAGGTGTTTTATGCCCTGGCCATCGGCAGCATTGTCCTGTCGGTCCTGGTGCTTTTCTGGGCGAAGATGACAAGGGATAACTGCCAGGTCGCCAGTCACGATAATAGTTCTTGACTTTGCTGGGAATGAGCGTACTCTATAGTCAACATAGTGATTGACTAAGAAAATTAAATAATTGTCCTTCCCATATAGGGAAGGTTAAATGACTTCCAATCCCTGTCTATTATGATGTGACGGGGTTTTTTATTTCCAGATGGCAGGAAAACAAGAGTCTTTAGCTGTCATCAGGTTTGCTGAGAAAGGATGAAAACATGAATATACACCTAATAGAACCTTTCAATCATTTTGTGAAGCTGCAAGACAATGTGTGGGAAAGCGGTTCGTGGCAACTGGACGAGGAGCAGGCCAAGAAATTGGTCGGGGGCGAAATTTATTTTCATAAAAAGCGACTGGAACCCTCTTTTTATGGCGGGACAATCCTTGGATACAGGGTTCATAGAGAGGGTGAATGTCAGGGAAAGATCGTTTTCAAACTCCAATATAGCCTGTCATGCAGGAATGTCAGCACGAATAAATCCGGCTGGAAGAAGGTTATAAAGATCACGGATATGGACTCTTGATGATCGAAAGAGGGGAAGATTCAGAAGGATGAAAGAAGCGACCGCCATTGATAAAGGAAGGAATGATCGATGAAAGCAGAGATGGAAGAGAAGATCAAGTACGGAGTTGGGGGCTTGGTTTGTGGAGCCGTCATCGCAATGATTATCGGCTTTGCATGGGGAGGTTGGTTGACCTCCAGCGCAACCCAGAAGAAGAGTGATGTGGCGGTCTTGGCGAGCCAAGCGGCGATCTGCGTCGCCCAATTTATGAAAGACCCGAGCAAACTTAAAGAATTAGAAGGGATAGAAAGCTGGAAGAGATCTGAATTCATTGAAAAAGGGGGCTGGGATAAAATGCCCGGGCAAAAAGAGGCCAGTTTTGGTGTCGCCAACGCATGTGTCACGGGACTTGAAGTTCTTATCAAGAAATAGGACAAATTAAAAAAAACAGGAGGGCTAAAGATGTCAGAGGGAAAAGTGAAATGGTTTAACGATTCAAAGGGATTCGGTTTTATCGAGCAGGAAGGCGGCAAGGATCTTTTTGTGCATCATTCCGCGATCCAGGCAGAAGGTTTCAAATCACTGGCCGAGGGTGATCGGGTCAGCTTCGATGTAACCCAGGGCGCTAAAGGCCCGGCTGCCGAGAATGTTCGGAAGCTGTAGAATCTTATTTATCAATCAATTCCGTCGGCGGGTATCCTCACCTCGACCCGGTGTTCCTTATGGTCGTCAACAAGGGTAATCGCTGTATCCCGTTGCGGGGCGCCGTCAACGGTCACACCCGTTGCGGCATCACCTGCCACCCCGCGCAGAACGGCGATGTGGTAGGCCGTTTCCCTATACCGGTAGTGCACCGTGAAGCCCTCCCAATCCGCCGGGAGGAGTGGTGTCAAACTCAATCTATCCGCCGAAAGTGTCAGCCCCAGGAGTGATTCCACAATCAGTCGGTACATCCAGCCGGCCGAACCGGTGTACCACGTCCATCCGCCCCGTCCGATATGCGGGGAGACTGCATAGACGTCGGCGGCGACGGCGTAAGGTTCTACTTTGTACGTTGCCATCGCCTCGGGAGACTGCGCGTGGTTCACCGGATTGATCATGGCCATCAGCTCCCAGGCGCGCCGGCTGTCGCCCAATCGAGCGAAGGCCATCACCATCCAGATCGCCCCATGGGTGTATTGCCCGCCATTCTCCCGCACGCCGGGGACGTATCCCTTGATGTAACCGGGATTCAAATCAGACTTGTCGAAAGGCGGATCCAGGAGTTGGATCAGCGCCTGGTCCCGGTGGATAAGGCGCTGATCCGCCGCCTCCATAGCCAGGCGTGCGCGTTCGGCATCACCCGCGCCGGAGAGGACAGACCAGCTTTGCGCAATCGCATCTATCCGGCATTCGGGGTTCTCCACCGATCCCAGCGGTGAGCCATCGTCGAAGTAAGCGCGGCGGTACCACCCGCCATCCCAGCCATGCTGCTCGATATTCCGGCGCATCTGTGCCGCCTCTGCCTCGCACCTTTTGGCAAAGGATTTATCGCCGCGTTTGAGGGCAGCCTCCGTGAATTGCCTGAGCACATCATGCAGGAAGAATCCCAGCCAGACGCTTTCGCCTTTCCCCTCTGCGCCTACCATATTCATGCCGTCGTTCCAGTCGCCGGATCCCATAAGAGGCAGGCCGTGCTCGCCATAGTTGAAACCTTTCAGGATGGCCCTTTTACAATGTTCATATAAACTTGCCGCTTCCTGCGATCGACCGGGGAGATCATAATAGGAGTCTTCGTTCGCGTTTATCGGGCGGCCCTGAAGGAAATGGATGGTCTCATCCAATACATCGTAATCTCCGGTACTCCGGACATAGCGGCATGTCGCCCATGGCAGCCAGAGGTAATCGTCGGAACAGTGGGTGCGCACGCCGCGTCCTTGAGGCGGATGCCACCAGTGCTGTACATCTCCCTCGGAGAACTGGCGGCCTGCGGCAAGCAGGAGATGTTCGCGCACGAGGCGCGGTTCGGTGTGGATGAGCGCCATCACGTCCTGCAACTGATCGCGGAAACCGAAGGCGCCCCCGGACTGGTAGTAGCCGCTCCGCGCCCACAGGCGGCATGCCAGCGTCTGGTACAAGAGCCAGCCGTTGGTTAACATGTTCAGGGACTGGTCCGGTGTTTCCACGGTCACTGCGCCGAGCGTGTGTTGCCAGTATTGCCAGACCCCTTCGAGCGCGCCCCGTGCGGCGGCAGATCCCCGGAAGCGACGAACAAGATTGCCGGCGTCCTCGGCGTCCCGACCTACGCCGAGCCGGAAGACGATTTCACGCTCCTGCCCGGCGGCCAGTTCAAGGGAAACCTGGATCGCGGCGCACGGATCCAGGGCGGTTCCTACCCTGCCGGAGAGCCGCAACCGGGTCATCGCGGCGGGACTCGCAAGCGTGCCGTTGCGTCCCAGGAATTCGGTCCGGTCGCCGGTCACCGTCCGGATCGCCTCGTCCACGTCGAAAAAGGCAGTCCGGTCGGGGAATTCCGTATTGTATGGGTTCCGCGCGAAGAGCGCCCCGCTGTTGGCGTCAACTTCGGTGATCACATGCATGGCCGTTTTGGGCCGAAGGTCGCCCAGAACCCATTCCGCATATCCCGTAGCAGAGAGCCGGCGCGATCGGCCCGACTCGTTTTTGACTTTCAACACCGTAAACTTGATCGATGCGTCCAGGGCCACGTAAACCCATACCTCGGAGCGGATGCCGCGCTCGGTGTGCTCGAAGACGGTGTAGCCGAATCCGTGCCGGGAGGCGTAAGGAGTCGCCCCGCGGCTGGGCAGAGGCGTAGGGGACCAGAAGTGGCCGCTCTCTTCATCGCGGAGGTAGAACGCTTCCCCGCTCGTATCGCTCACGGGATCGTTATGCCAGGGAGTGAGGCGGAACTCGTGGGCATTCTCGGCCCAGGTATAAGAAGAGCCGCTCTCCGAAATGACGGTTCCGAAGTGCGGGTTTGCCAGGATATTCACCCATGGCGCCGGCGTCACCTGATCGGGTGTGGTCGTGATGATATACTCGCGGCCGTCGGGGGTGAATCCACCCAGTCCGTTGAAAAAGATCAGATCGTGGCGGGGTAAGGCGACAACGGTCGGGGCTTCGCCACGGTCGGTATGAGTCGGCGTAAAGAGCGGCACGTTTGATTCCGCCAGCTTCCTTCGGTTGATCTGGTCCGCCAGCATCCCTCTGCTGTCGGTAACGATAGCGCGAGCGACCGTTTGGAGCAGGATGCGTTCCTCGCTCGATATCTGGTCCGCAGGCCTTACGAAAATGCCGCCCGGTTGATCCGTCACGTGGGTTCCGACGCCTGCGGCAATGAGGTCCATGATCTGTTCCTGGAGCTGCTGCCGGTAACCGGCGTGGTCTTCATTCCAGATCACCAGATCCACTGCCAGCCCTTTCAGGCGCCAGTATGTGTGGGCCTGGATGAGTTGACGCACCAGGTCAATATTGGCCGGATCTTCAATCCGCAGGAGGACGATCGGCAGATCGCCGGAAATGGCGTAACCCCAGAGGCCGGATTGCCCGCGGTGGTTCTTGATGATGACGCTCGCATCGGCTCGCAGCGAAGCATTGGCATAGATCATTGAGCTTGCGAGGCGACCGTAGAGCTGCACGTCCGCCTCCGTGGCATTGATCTGCCGCAAAAAGATATCGCTGTGTGTCCAGGCCAGATCGAAGACCCGATCCGCGAGACGCCGGTCCTGGTATTTTTCGACCAGGCTTAAGGCTGCGTCGCGGGTTTCACCGATGCCGGAGACAATATTGACCGTTGCAGACTCGTCCGCATCGAGGGTAATGCAATAACGGATCGAGACGATCGGATCCAGCACGGAGCCCTCGCTGCCGGAGAGGGCCGATACATCACCCATCGCCTGCGGGTTGGCGACCGTATTTCCGCGGCCGATAAACCGCGCTCGGTCGGTTTCATAAGAGATCTCTCCGATCTCCGCGCCGTGCACGGCCATCAGATGAAACATCCAGGGAGCGTGCTCGCCACGGGAGCGGGGCCGGCGCGTACAGAGAATCGCCCGCTGCCGGGGGAGGATCTCGGTCTGAACAAAGAGATTGCTGAACGCCGGATGCAGTGCATCCGCGGCCGGCGAGGCGAGGACGACCTCCGCATAACTCGTGACGTCAATGGCTCTGCGTTTCCCGGAACGGTTGATGATGGTGATGCGGCGCAGCTCGATGTCATCCTCGGGCGAAATGGCAATTTCCGTATGTGTGTCGAGGTCGTGGTCGCGGCAGCGGAACTCCGCTTTTGCCCCCGAAAAGATCGTTTCATACATGTCCGCTTGTTTGAGCGCCGGCTGATAGGATGTTGACCAGAATTCCCCGGTGGTCACGTCACGGAGGTAACAGAACGTGCCCCAGTTATCGCAGGTGCTGTCTTCGCGCCAGCGGGTGACGGCTGTGTCCTTCCAGCGGCTGTAACCGCCGCCCGCGTTCGTGATCATCATGTGGTATCTGCCGTTTGACAACAGGTGCACTTCCGGTTTCGGCGTATTCGGGTTGCCGAACACACGCACCGGCGCCTCTGTGGCCATGGATTCTGAATGGCTTTCGGGGAGTTCAGCGGTGTGGGCGTAGAACGCCGTCGCCTTGGGGATGCGCTCCTGGAGCAGCAGCATGGTTGCCTGAAACATGGGCTCCGACTCAAATCGCTTCTGCATCGGACGGTCCAGAAGCACGTAAGCCAGAGAGAGGAAGCTCATGCCCTGATGATGCGCCATGAAGGAGCGTACCACGGCGCTGGATTGTCCGCGCGGCAGACGGGAAGGGGTGTAGTCGATTGCCTCGTAGAAGCCATAGTTTCCTGCTAAGCCTTCGGCCGCCAGTCGTTCGAGATTCGAGCACGCCTCTTCGGGCGCCACCATCAGCGCCAGCGCAGAGGCGTAGGGCGCAATGACCAGATCATCGGCCAGTCCGCGTTTGAGACCCAGTCCGGGTATGCCAAAGGCGCGATACTGGTAGTTGAGATGAACGTCGATTGCGTTGTATCCCGATTCCGAACTCCCCCAAGGCACCCCGCGCCTCCTCCCGTAATCGATCTGTCTGGCCACCGCCGCCTTGCAGGTCTGGTCGAGCAGCGTGTGTTCGTACGTCGGCATCACCAGGAGCGGCATGAGATATTCGAACATCGAACCGCTCCACGAAAGGAGGATCTGCTCTCCACCGGCGGTGGTCAGCAGTCGTCCGAGAGCAAACCAGCTCTCCTGCGGCAGCTTTCCCTGCGCAATCGCAATGAAACTGCAAAATCTTGCTTCCGAAGCCAGCAGATCGTAGTAACTCGGGTCCCGTCGACGTTCGCTGACGTTGTACCCGATTGCCAGGAGATTGCACCCTTGATCGAACAGAAAATCGTATTCCATATGGGTGAGTTCGTCGATTTGCCGTGCCAGCCCTTCGATAGCCGTGATCCTTGCTGCGGCGCGCCGGCCTGACTCCGCGATGAGCTGATGAAATTCTCCGGTACGTTTGCCTGCAGGTATCTCGTTGGCGCCCGGTCGCCCTTCGATGGCCTGCAGGCGTTCTGCCTCGATGTTGGCCAGTTGCCGCAACGTCGGGATTTCATCAATATCCGGCATCATGCTGAGCCTCTCAGGTGATGCCGGATATGACGTCCAGGCGGCGAGAAACGTCAGCTCATCGAGGGCGGTCCTGCACTGGCCGGCCAGCGCCAGCGCCCACCACTGAGCCCGGCTCTCGGGGTCGGCATCGGGGACATCCAGACCGGTGACCACTTCCGCCGCGGAAGTGGCCAGCTGATCAAGACACAGCCGCACCGCGCTCAGTGTGGTGGGCGGGGAATCGATTGTGGAGGTCAGCAGCTTTTGCACGGGCATGAGTCGGTCCGAAAGGGTTGCAGCATCCGTCTCCCGGAGGACCCCGACGGTGTCGCTGATACCTTCAAACACCCGTGATCCGAAAATCCGGTCATCGGGCAGTGCAAACAGTCCCCGGCGCAGTGTCAGCAGATGGCCGGCAAGGTTTCCGCTGTCGACCGTCGAGACGTAGGTCGGTTTGAGCGGTTGCAGGGTTTGCGTGTCATACCAGTTGTAAAAGTGGCCCCGGTGGCGTTCCAATGCCTCCATCGTATGGAGCGTATTTGCCGTGCGCTCGATGAGTTGGCCCGCCGTGAGGTAGCCGAAGTCATAGGCGGACAGATTTGCGAGAAGGGCCAGGCCCATGTTGGTCGGCGACGTGCGATGCGCGATGACGGCAGCGGGTTGTTCCTGGAAATTGTCCGGGGGCAGGAAGTGGTCTTCCGGGCCGACGAAGGTTTCGAAAAATGACCAGGTCTTGCGGGAAAGCATCCGGAGAAAAATGGTCTGGCCGGCCGTTATCCGTGCTTCGCGGCGGGCAATCGGCCGGCCTATCCACCAGGCGACAAAAGGAGAGACAAACCAAAGGCACAGGATGGGTCCGGCCACCGCTAATGTCACCGGACTCGAAATCGTCAAGACGATAGCCGTGGCGCCGGCAAGAACCGGCCCGATCCACATGGACCGGCAAAAAAAACCAAGATCCGTACGGCCACTGTCATATCGATTGTCCGACATACTCCATTCGAGAAGCCGCCTGTGAGTGACCAGCATCCGCCAGCCTGTGCGCACAATCGCATCAAGACTGAAAAAAGCCTCGTAGGGAAGGCAGATGAGCGTAAATGCCGCCTGAGTAAATTGCCGGCCGGCCGAGTGCAGGCTGGCATTGAGATGCTGACTCAGAAGCACGTCGTCCGGTTTCTGAAGCACTTTCAGGAGAGAAGCGATCAGAGGGGGGATCAGGATGATTCCGAGCGCCGACAGGGTCCATAACCAGGCTGCCGACAACACGGTCCAGCCCAGTAGAAAAAGGAGTGTCAACGCCGCGGGTACGAGAGAGCGCCGCAGGTTGTCGAATATCTTCCATTGAGAGAGCCTGGAGAGTGGATTCTTTTGAGGACGCGCATCGGGGCCGGGAACACGCGAGCGCAACCATCGCAAAATCTGCCAATCACCGCGAATCCAGCGATGGCGGCGGTTCACGTCCGCATTGTAGCGATGCGGATATTCCTCGTAGAGCATCACATCGCTCAACAACCCCGCCCGCGCATAACACCCTTCCAGGAGATCGTGGCTGAGGATCCTGTTCTCTGGGAAACGTCCTTTGAGCGTTCGCTCGAAGGCATCAACGTCGTAAATCCCCTTGCCGATGAACGAGCCTTCGCCGAACAGGTCCTGGTAAACATCTGAAACTGCACGCGTATAGGGATCGATGCCGGGCTCGCTTCCGCACATTGCCGCGTACCGCGACCGGTTCATGCCGGGCAGGCTCACGGCTACCCGCGGCTGGAGAATACCGTATCCCTCGGAGACACGTTGCTTCTCTTCGTCGTACCGGGCACGATTCAGCGGGTGCGCCATGGCGCCCACAAACTGCCACGCCGCATCGCGCGGCAGCTCAGTATCCGTGTCCAGGGTGATCACATACTTCACGTTCGATAAGACGGTCGTGTCACCGGTGATGAGGGAAAAACGATCGCCCGAGACATTGCTAACACCCTCCTCTTCATCCCCTCCGCTCAAGGAAGGGGAAATATTACAAACCTCTCCCCTGGAGGGTGAGGGCGAGGGCGAGGGCGAGGGTGAAGGAGCCGCCCCGCCGCGCAGGAGGGCATTCAACTCCGCCAGTTTTCCCCTTTTGCGCTCGTAACCCATCCAGATCCGCTCCTCTGGATTCCATCGACGCGGGCGATGGAAAAGAAAAAAGGTGTCGCCTCGGGAATCACCGTACTTGGCATTCAGCTCTTCGATCCTTTGCCGGGCAAGCCGCAACAGCGGCTCGTCCTCGGGGAGTGCTTCCTCCTTTGCGTCTCGAAAATCGGTCAACAGGCCGAAGTGCAGGTTGGCGTCCCGATTTGCCAGAAACCGGACTTCAAGCGCCTCGATCAGATCCTCTATGTTCTGTGTGTCGATGAGCATCGTCGGAACCACGGTCAGTGTGCGGAATTCCGGCGGTATCTCCTTGGAGAAGTCCATGCGCGGCAGTGGTTTGGGTATCACCAGCAGCGTCGCCAGCCAATTGACCAGGGCAACGGCAAGCTGGCTTATGCTGAGAACCGAGAGGAGCCCGATCAGGGCAATTACCCATCCCGGCAACGCAACGACATCCGCCTTCGCCAGTAACCCTCCGGCCAAGATTGCCGTTATCAGTGTGATTGCACCTATATAGAGGAGCAAAGGAAACCGGCGGCTCCACCGCTGCAGATACTCAGATAGGGAAAGGCGCGCCTTCAGCGATTGCTCAAGCTGGGGCAATCCCTTGTCGATCAGGTAGAACCCGACATGCGCCGCGCGATCATCGCCACCGTTCCTGTCCATACCCTCCTGCGCTAGCCCGATCGCCGTTTGCGCCACATCGCTCTCGGAAAAGCGGCTCTGTTTGGCTATCTCTTCCACGACATGGCGGTAACGGTCACGGGTAGAAAAATCCATTTTGCTGTAAATGTCGCCGGGATCCTTGCGCAGGGTCTGGTCGACAGCGCTCACCGACTCAACGAACTCTTTCCAGTCCATTGCGCCCAGGAAACGAAGACTGCCGATGCTGTTGCTTATAGATAACTGATCGGCAGCCTGCTGCTGGTTTTCCGCCCGCACCATTTCCCGGATTGTCTGGCCGTCATCGGAGAGCCGCTGCTCGAGCCAGGTCAGCGGCAATGACAAAGCAGGACCCTGTCCCTGCAGGCGGCGTGTCATTTCCGCAATAAACGAGCTCACCAGCGGCGGGTTCGATCGCGCCATGTCTGCGATGACCAGAATCAGGGTTTTCGGATCCTTCGCGGCGCTCTCCGTCATCTGGTCTGCCCAATAATCGGCAAGATTGCGGTCGATTCTATCGGTAGCGATCCGTGTGGCAACGCGTCGGAGATTCTCGATCAGCGCCAGGCGCAGCATGATGGGTATTGCCCACAATTCACCTAACTTCAGGGAAGTGACGGTCTGGTAGGCTGTGGTAAATCTGCTGAGAATCTCGGGATCTACCCGTCCATCGCCATGGGAGATCATTTCCAGCGCAATATCATAGACGCGCGGCAGGGCAGCCGACGGACCATTTATCAGGCGGGGGAGTTCCCGGCTGTACCCCTTCGGCAAATGCCTCCTGGCGGTGCGAATCTGCTCTTCGATCAGATAGAAGTTGTCGAGGAGCCATTCCCCTGCCGGTGTAATCCGGCGGTTTGTCTTTACAGCCTCCGTCAGCAAATGGTGGACGCCGATCAAGATGTCTTCATTTTCGGCCAGTCGTGTTAGAAGCCGATCCGGAGTGCGTTCGGGATTTAACGTATGTGAGCCTGCGAGTGTCTTGCCATGTTGCTCCATCTGATCGGCGCTGAATAATTCCGCTCGCAACGGCGGCTCGACATCGGCATGTCTTTGTGGCAAATCGTTTCCGCGAAGATTTACCCACAAATGGGACAGAAGCCCGGGAATGGTTTTGTTGTTTACATTCACTTTTGAGCCCTCTACTTGAGAACTTGTAGCACATTCAGCGGTAAAGTTCCGGAATATTTAATTTAAACTGAAAGCTACGAGTACTGTTTCTTGACACCAAAATCACTTGATGCTTAAATAAAGCAACCAGATATTTCTTAACCGAAGTTCTCGAAAGGATTCTGCAGATGGGCCTTGAAAGTAGAATTGAATCGATGGATAACTGGATTGCATTGTATCCTGAAAAATTTGCCGAGGAAGAAATAGCCTTCAACCATATCCGTCGAGGCGACCGTATCTTTATAGCCTCGGGGTGCGGCGAGCCTCAATACCTTGTAGATTCGATGGTCAGATACGTTCAATCCCACCCCAAGGCTTTTGTTGATACGGAAATCATCCATGTCTATTCTTTCGGCATAGCGCCTTACACCGATCCAAAATTCAAGAGCAACTTCCGTGTCAACTCTTTTTTCGTGGGAAATAACAACCGCGAACCCATCAACCAGGGCATGGCCGACTACACCCCTATATCCCTTTCCGATCTGCCGGCCCTGATACGCAGAGGATCGGTGCGCATTGACGTGGCGCTGGTACAGACCTGCCTACCCGACAAACACGGTTTTATGAGCCTCGGTGTCAGTGTAGATATTGTCAAGGCTGCGATGGACAAAGCATCCACGATCATTGCTCAGGTCAATGCGAACATGCCCCGAGTTCACGGCGACGGCTTCATCCACATCAAGGATGTCAATTTCATTATCCGCAAAGACCAACCCCTCCTGGAGCTCCCGGCAGTTCCTCTCACTGAAACGACTCAACGCATCGGAGAGTATGTGGCTCGGCTTGTCCAGGATGGGGACACCATTCAGGTCGGATATGGAGGATTGCCGAATGCGGTCATGGCCAACCTCTACAATAAAAAACATCTGGGGGTGCATACCGAACTTTTTACCGATGGTCTGGTCGACCTGATCAAGGCCGGAGTGATAGACAACTCCCGGAAAAGCCAGGATCCGGGGAAGTGCGTCGCCGCTTTTTCCATGGGGAATCAAGAAACCTATGAGTTTCTTAACGATAACCCATCCATTCTCTTTAGGACCATCGATTACACCAACAATCCTCTTAATATCGCACGGCAGGACAACATGGTCGCCATCAACAGTTCCCTGGAAATTGATCTCACCGGTCAGGCCACGGCGGACTCGATCGGCGGCAAATTCTATAGTGGAATTGGCGGACACCAGGATTTCATGCGGGGCGCCCTGCTTTCCAAGGGGGGACGAACCATTTTAGCGATGATGTCGACAGCCAGGAATGACACGATCTCCCGTATTGTCCCCTCGCTGCATGAATCGGCGGGAATCACGCTGAATCGAGGCGACGTCAGGTACGTGGTTACTGAATATGGCATTGCCTATCTCCACGGGAAAAATATCAGAGAACGGGCAATGTCGCTCATTTCCATCGCCCATCCGAAATTCAGGCCGTGGCTTATTGAAGAGGCGAAACGACGGGGCATCATCTACCAGGACCAGGCCTTCATCCCAGGCAAAAAAGGCGAATATCCGGACAATCTTGAAACCCACAGGACGACGAAAACCGCTCTGCAGATCTTCCTCCGTCCGGTCAAAATCAATGATGAACCCCTGCTCAAAGATTTTTTCTATTCATTATCCGACAAAAGTTTGAATCGCCGCTTTCTTTCACCGCGAAAGGATATCCCGCACGAGCTTCTGCAAGATTTTTCCGTTATCGATTACTCGCGGGATATGGTAATCCTGGCAATCACAGGGTCATCTGACAACGAGGTGATTGTGGGTGTTGGACAATACTACATCGACGAGAAATTACACACGGCGGAGGTCGCTTTTGCCACTCGGGACGACCACAATAACCAGGGGATTGGAACGGAACTGCTCTCCTATCTCACTCATCTTGCCAAGCGGGAAGGACTATTGGGTTTCACCGCCGAGGTTCTGATCGAAAATAAGCCAATGCTCCACGTGTTTGAACAGGGCGGATTCGATATCAAAAAGAAAAGCGACGCAGGCGTATTCGATCTGAAAATGGCCTTCACGGAGCGTTAAGGCCGGTCGCCTCGATGAATCATAGAGATACGATTATTGACTATTGTGGGTGGGGAGCTTGTCTATTTCTTGGAAGAAGACCGACAAAACTCGACGGTCTGACAAGGTCGCCTCATGCTACAGATATCAGATTTGTGAGGAAAGCCTCCTCAAAGGGTCCCTCAATATGTTGCGATTCTGCCAAATATTGAGGCCAGGCAACCCGTTTCATGCATTTCTGCTGTTCTCTCCTATTAACGACGGCGTCATTGCACCGGACAGGCTTTTCACAACCGGCTGTGGCGAGAAAAAGCCTTCAAGAAACAGGCCGTTCAGATTTTCGGCGAAAATGACCGCGGCAATCTCCCCTTCGGGCATTTCTACAAATTGGATAAAAATCCCTGAGATTCGCTCTGCGAGCTTTTTCAAGGTTCCTATTTTATAGCGTCCTTTACTTTCTCGCCCGCCTTTTCGATCTGCTCCCCGGCTTTTTCTATCGCCTTATCGATTTTCTTGCCGGCTTTCTCGACCGGGCCCTCTTTGGTGCAGCCAAATGGCACAACCAACAGGACGATCATCATCAACCCTGTGATGACACGTTGAACCAGTTTCTTCATTGGCATCCTCCATTCGATCCCAGCAAAGTTAAATGATACAGCATTCGCATTCCGATTAACATTAAAAATCAGGTGGAATCCGCCGGTCTCGCATTCGATCTCCGCAGGGCCAGATAAGCATGTACAATCCAGCCGAACACAAAGCCAATAACGATGGCAAAGACTATCAAAAGCGCTCGCGACATAGCGATACTCCAGAATAGAAAACGCACATCCACCGCCGCAACGTTTTGAATGATAAAGATGGTGGCGAGACATACCAGGATAAGAACTGAGATAAGCTTGAAGCCCATATTTTTCATCTTCCTCCCCGGCAGAAGCTCTCCTTCATGCGCATTATTCATCCTCTGAGCGCTGAACGAAACGCTCAGCGCTCAGAGCAAGCCACCGACACACTTTGCCGGTGGCTAGATAATCCACCGGACATCCTCGAACTCTAGAACCTGAATCTGATGCCCAGGCCAAAGCGGCCCTGATCGCGCGTGTTGCCCATCTCGTTGATCTTGGAACGGGCTTCAAGGAAAAGTGTGCTGTTAAAGCTGTTCGGTTTCTCGTAAACGAGGAAGCCCAGGTTTGCTATCAGATCCGTCTGACCGCCGTTGCCCGACCAGAACCCGGCGCCCACTCCGAAGGACATTCTGTTCCACCAATGGTAATCCAGTATGGCATCGGCGATGAAAGCGCTTCCGCCATCCTTACCCCATACGCGAAAAGAACCGCCCACCATAGCCAGCAGGCCGAGCTTGTCGTATAGAGGAAATTCATACCCTATGCGCCCAAACAGGTAACTGGCAGGATCGAATTGATAGGAGTAACCCGCATCCACTACGAGACCCCATGGGAATTTGGCGGCGGTTATCGAAGCCATAGCACCAGCCGCTGCTTTTTCCGGGGCGGCGGGCATCGATGCAGGAGGAGGTATAGCCGCTGCTTTTTCCGGGGCGGCGGGCATCGATGCAGGAGGAGGTATGGCCGCTGCTTTTTCCGGGGCGGCGGGCATCGTTGCCGGAGGAGGTAAAGCCGCTGCTTTTTCCGGGGTGGCGGGCATCGGTGGAGGAATCCTGGTGATGCTTCTTAGCGCAACATTGCCGCACGCACGAATAACGGCAAATTCATACCGCTGATCCTTGCTGTTGATGTAAAAACGGTAGGCGTCAAGTGGTCCGGCGCCTCTCCATGTCACGTCTTTGGTAACGATGACCGGCCCTGCTCCCTTCTTTCTGAATAACATCCACTTGAAGGTTTCCCCGGGAGAGACCTTGATGGAATCGACTGTTGCGGAGGGGAATTGCTCAGAAAAATCGCGGTATAGACCGGGATAACCCGCCTTGGCAAAGCCGGTTCTTAACTGGGCGGCTCGGTTTTTTACAAGCGCCTTTAGGTTGGCCTCGGAAGTCAAAGGCGGACGGTAAAAAGGATTTTCACCGACTCGCTTGAAGGTGCTGGCTGCAAAGGCAGCTGATGCAATACTCACGAGCAAGCACACAATTAGAACAAAAAAAAGCACCCTTTTCATCTTTATTTTCTCCTTTCTTCACCTGACTATAAAAGCTTCATAGCCCTTCGTTAAGTTCCCCCTCTTCCTAAAAATGGTGCGGGCTCTCTGTTGGATAAAAACTATAAGGATCATCTTGATATTAATGGCCAATAGCTGGCCAATAGTCAAGTGAATCTCTGAAATATCGCTTAATCATTTAATAACAGCTTATTAGACGAATCGTATTCATTGATATTATTTCCTCAATAACTATGATAGGGTCGACTTAAATCTGCGTGTGAAGTTTCATGAGAAGCCAGGACCAATGGAGAGAGAAAGATGAGCATCCACGAACTTGCCGGCAAGCCGGCGCCGCGATCGCTCCTGGCGAACATTCCGAGACTCGTCTCCGCTTACTATACCCATACCCCCGACGCATCCGATCCCGATCAGCGGGTCGCGTTCGGAACCTCGGGCCACCGGGGGTCTTCGCTGAGAAACAGCTTCACCGAGCGGCACATCCTGGCCATCGCTCAGGCCATTGCCGAATACCGAATATCAAGAAAGATCGATGGGCCGCTGTTTATGGGTATGGACACCCACGCCCTCTCCGAAGCAGCTCTGTCCACCGCCCTCGAGGTCTTTGCCGCCCATGGGATCTCTGTGACCGTCCAGCGGGGTCTGCGCTACACCCCCACCCCGGTCATCTCGCATGCAATCCTGACGTACAACCGCGGCAGGAAAAGCGGATTCGCGGACGGCGCGGTCGTCACCCCTTCGCATAACCCGCCCGAGGATGGCGGATTCAAGTACAATCCCCCCGAGGGCGGACCGGCGGACACAAAGACAACCGGGGTCATCGAAGCAAGGGCAAACGCCCTGCTGGAGAAGGGGTTCGGAAGCATCCGACGGATCCCTTTCGAACGGGCGTTAAAATCGGGATCGGTGCATGAATATGACTATGTGACGCCCTATGTGGAGGATCTGCGGAACGTCATCGACATGGAAGCCATTGCCAAAGCGGGGCTCAAAATCGGCGTCGATCCTCTCGGCGGGGCGGCCGTGGATTTCTGGGATCCGATCGCCGACCGCTATGGACTTTCCCTCGAAGTGGTGAATCGGGTTGTCGATCCGACCTTCGCCTTCATGACGGTCGACAAGGATGGCAAGATCAGGATGGACTGCTCCTCTCCGTACGCCATGGAAGGCCTGATCCGATTGAAAGACCATTTCGACATCGCCTTCGGGAACGATACGGACGTCGACCGCCACGGCATCGTCACGCAGCGCGGGGGTCTCATGAATCCCAACCATTACCTCTCCGCCGCGGTTCATTATCTCTTCAGGAACCGTCCGGGGTGGAGAGAAGATGCCGCGGTGGGGAAGACGCTCGTCTCCACATCCATGCTCGATCGCGTAACCGCGGACCTTGGGAGGCGGCTCTACGAGGTCCCCGTGGGCTTCAAATGGTTCGTGGCGGGTCTGCTCGACGGCTCGTGCGGGTTCGGCGGCGAGGAGAGCGCGGGGGCCGCTTTCCTCCGCAAGGACGGCACGGTGTGGACGACGGACAAAGACGGCATCATCATGGATCTGCTCGCCTGCGAGCTTACGGCAAAAACCGGCCGGGACCCGGCTGCGGTATACCACGATCTCGAGGAACGATTCGGCCGGTGTTTCTACGAACGCCTCGACACCCCGGCCACGCCGGAGCAGAAGGCGGCGCTCGCGAGGCTTTCGCCCGGGATGATTACCGCGAAGGAGCTCGCCGGCAAGCCCATTCTTGCCTCCGTCACCCACGCGCCCGGCAACAACGCCGCAATCGGGGGGGTGAAGGTGGTCGCCTCCCACGGGTGGTTTGCCGCCCGCCCGTCGGGGACGGAAGACATCTACAAAATCTATGCGGAGAGCTTCCTGAGCGAAGACCATCTGCGGATGATCGAGAAAGATGCGGTGACGATCGTCGATGGCGCGTTTGCCGCGGCGGGACTGTAGGAAGTTCCAAATCAATCACCTTACGGGGCTTCTTCTCGCGTGTGAGGTGCTTTGGTGTTAAGTGGGGGATTACTTGATGATCCTGAAAGCGGAGGTGACACAAAAGACATTCGAGGTTCAGGGGGCGGAACCGGATCTGATGGGTTCGGCCGAGTTCGTCAAATTTATCGAGGCTGAGGGCCTCAAGTGGGGGAAGGTCGTCAAAGAGGGCAATATCAAGGGGGAGTAGACAAAAAGTCGTGAAAACGTAAAAGAGCGCTCCGTCATACCTGGCGGAGCGCTCTTTTATGTGTGAACTCAATAAACCCGATGCGTTATTTACTTTTTCTTTTTGACTTCGGGTTTGGCAGGGGCGGCGGCCATTTCCTTGAAAGTGGCATCCCATTTCTCGACGACGGACTTCAGCTCGCCCGCTTTTGCCTTGGCGCCGAGCGGATCGGCGGCGATCATCTCCTTGCTGGCCTTTAAACCGTCCACAAAGGATTTGGCGTCCGCTTCCCAGGCTTCCTTCTGGTCCTTCATCTTCTTTTCGATCTTCTTCACGGAGTCTTCGATGCTTTTCCAGCCTTCTTCCAGAGCGGCGACGGCAATGGTCGCTTCATCGGCGACGGCTTTCTTGCCCGCCGCCACGGCGCCCGTGGCCTTCTCGAATGCTGCCTTGGCATCCACATAACCCTGCTTGGCCTCCTTGTACTTCTTTTCCTTGACCTGAGCTGCCGCGGTTTCCAGGAGTTTCTTGGCGGCCTGGAGATCGGCGACAGCGTACTTGTCGGCCCCCGCTGCCACTGCAGAGCCCATGGCGGCCTCCGCGGCCTTCTGTTCCGCCTCAGGGGCGCTTGCACAGCCGATGAATACGAGGGACAGGGCGAGTACCACCATTAATGATGCCGAATACTTGAAATGTTTCATCTTGTCTTTCCTCCTTCTCTTTATGATTGCAGTGTTGTCGAACAAATCCTCTGCTACGTATAAACTTTTTTCCTTAATTGTCAAGATATTTCTGCAATTCAGACACTAATGGGGCCTGGAGGGTAAGCGAGAGGATGAAGGCGTGAAAAATATACAGCGCCATAGTCGTTGGGAAGAAGTTACGGTGCCAGGGGTGCATATTACAGGGAGAGCGTTTTCAGGGATAGCAGAATTCTGTGACTCGGGGGAAAAAGGAGGAGTAAGGGCGAGCGAGGATGGATGCCACCCTTTCTTAAAAGGATGATCATGTCAGTAATGGGCAGC
>Ga0116204_1000187_pt1 | contig 32551 bp, 26 predicted proteins | sample LakKivwa52mmetaG_FD_94481 | JGI IMG/M metagenome (GOLD analysis project Ga0116204, IMG submission 94481) | Anoxic lake water microbial communities from Lake Kivu, Rwanda to study Microbial Dark Matter (Phase II) - Lake Kivu water 52m metaG | ecosystem: Environmental > Aquatic > Freshwater > Lake... | reverse complement strand
TTTGTTTAGAAGTTCCGGTTGCAGCGAACTAAAAAATTGAATACCCGAAACGCACGGTGATCTTTGTGCCCGGATTTAATCTTGAATAGTATTGATCTTCAGCCTGGTATGACTTGAAAACGCTTTCGTTGCTGTCGTTCAGAATATTCTCAATTTTTAATCCCAGGTTCATTCTGTTGTCTTTCCCAAACGATTTGTTGGAGTTGAAATTCAGACTGTGAAACGGGACGCTGTAGATGTCCGGACGATCAACAATCCCAACAATAATCAGGGTTTCACCCTGTACATTGTAATAAAGTCCGGCTTCCACTCCTCGCCAGAAACCATTTTCGCCACCACTATAAAGAATTCCGGCATTTAACAGGTAGGGCGCCTGTCCTGCCATGTCGCGGTAATCATCAACTTTTTGTCCTTCGCGGGCATTGTCTAGTCGCGACTGGTATTCGGTCGGGCTGAGTTCGATTTTTGATTGCGTGTAGGTAAAGTTAGCGCTAAAGGCAAGATTACTTAGTGCGGGACTGATAAAATCAAGGTTTTTCCGCAACTCCAGTTCCGCTCCGATAACCTCACCATCGCCAACGTTTCTGGGCTGGAAAGCACCAACCAAAGTGGTGTACTGCACCATTTCGATCGGTTTCCGGAATTGCTTGTAAAATGCACTCAGCGACAGGGTTTGCGCTCCGGGACGGAAAAGCTCCCACCGCAGATCGAAATTCAGAATATCAGTGCTCACCAGGTTCCCGTCCCAGTATTCTGTTCCAAGAACCTCATCAGCATCCCTGAATAGCCCGCCAACAAAGGTTCTGCCGGTGATGGGGTCAAAAATTTCGGCATAAGAGAGTTCCTTAAAGGATGGCCTGGCAATCGTTTTGGTTAACGAAAAGCGGAAATTCTGATCAGGTTTGAGGCTGTAAATGAGGTTGAGAGCGGGCAGATAGTCAATATTATCGAGGACTTCAGCATTTTCGAGAACATTGTATCCCAACTGGTCCTGACCTGTATAAAACTGTTTGTATTGTTCAAATCTCAATCCTAAAACCGCACGGAGTTTAGTCAAAGGGTTTATTTCCAGAGAGATATACCCGGCAAACATTTCAGTGGAAGCATTGAACTGGTTGGGATTTGTCGGAACAAAACGGGCTTCATAAGTAGTTCCGCTGCCTATTTTTCCATCTCGCGGCCATAGATTTTCCGGATAGAACAACTCATCGGGATTGCCGGTTAAAGTAAAGGGAGGCCTGATGTTGAGTGCATAGCTCCGGATTACATAATCACGCTCTTTTAAAGTTCCGGCGCCTCCAAAAAGTAGTTTCGCCTTCTCACCGCCAAAATTGAAATCTCTGGTTATGTGCAGGACTCCGCTGTAGTTTGTCTCTTCAAGATCGCGCCATATTCTCTCCGGAAATCCCGACTCCGTTCCGATAACCAGGTTTTCTTCATCGGTTATCACATAGCGAGTAAAGCGGACATCCGGATCTTCTATTTTTGAGAGTGTGGGTGAGATTTTCCACTCTAACCCCCATGAATTGGTTAAGAGATGTTTTCCGCTGAATAGCAGGTTCGAGAGCGATCTCTGGCTGTATTCGAGGTTGTGCTGGTATCCGCGGAATTCGGTGCCCTGGTTGGTTTTTTCATAATCGAAGATACCTGCTTTGCTTTCGCCGTTTTGCAAATGGAGGAAATTAAGGCCAAATTTTGAATTTTTCGTTTTTAGCGCCACCCCCGCCAATCCGCTGATGAGCACGCTTTGCTCGCTGTAATCGCCGCTTTGATATTCTCTTGCGTCCATATCCTTAACCGTTTTGTCGCTGGATAAACCATAGCGGCCAAATTCGGCATTTTCGTAAAAGTCGGCTTCGTTAAGATAAGAAATGGCAGCATTGTATCCCCAGGTAACTTTATTCCGATTGATCTGATTTCCAAAAGATGCGCCGATGCTGAAATCCATAAACGATTGTTGCTTGATAGCGGCCATATTGGGGTTGAAACTTTCGAGTATTTCGCGGTAGCGGGCGCCTTTTGGCCCATTGGGGTCTGCAATGGCTTCGGTGAAAAACGGAATGTTTTCGGTTGCAGGAATCCGGCGGGTTCCATCATCAAAACCCAGCCAGTCGGTTTTTCCGCCTTCATACCCAAGGTAATCACTTCTCAGGTGCATGCCAGGAATGTAGCCAAGCGACAAGGAGATATTGGCTTTTTTTTCTTCGGGGAAATCCTTGGTATAAATGTCCACAATTCCGCCGGTGAAATCGCCGGGCAGGTCGGCGGTAAAAGATTTGTTCACTACGATATTATCCACGATCGTTGTGGGAAAAAGGTCAAGTTGGAGCGTATTTCTGTCGGGATCCAGACCAGGAATTTCCATGCCGTTGAGCATGGTTTTGGTATATCGGTCGCCCAGCCCGCGAACAAATACATATTTTCCACCCTGAATCGAAACGCCGGTGATTCTTTTCATTGATGAAGCAGCATCGCTGTCGCCGGTTTTGCGCAGAGCTGATGCTGAAATCCCGTCGAGCAGGTTTGCTGAGTTCCTCTTCAGGGTCATCATAGCAGTTTCGTTGTTTCGTATAACTTCAGCGGTAATTTCAACTCCCTGGATTTCAATCTTTGCCTCCTTGAGGCGAAGGTTCTCAAAAAGGGTGGTTTTTCCGGCTTCGACTTTAACCTCATTGATTTTCAGCGTTTCATAAGAAATGAAAGAGACGCTCACTGTGTACTGTCCGGCTGGTGAATTTATGCTGAATTTTCCGTCAAAATCGGTAATTGCGCCTAAAGTAGTCCCTTCCAGGAAAACGGTTACCCCAGGCAGACTTTCACCAGTCTGATCGTCAAAAACCGTTCCCCGGATAAAGCCGTTCTGGGCATTCACCATCAAACCAAGGATTAGCAATTTAAGACCGAATAATATCTTTAAATACTTCATTTTTAGTGCTTTGAATCAGAGCTTATTGAATTAAGAAAGCCCGCAGGGGTTTGGCAACCCTGCGAGCTGGTTATAGAAAATTATATTGACTTGATTTCCAGATTATCGAAGCATACCGGCTGCAACAGCCCACGACCATCCTGCAAATTTTGTCATGTCGGCGCCAACTGTATTTTGACCCAAAGGAACCTCTGTGGTAAAAGCAGCCGATCCATCCTTAAAAAAGTCTGTGAGCAATGTTCCAGCAGGTATGGTGGCCTGAAGATTTTCAAAAACGCATGCATAAACCGTTGGAATCTGATCGAAATCCTGGCCTGCTTTCAAATCCCGGAAATAAACGTTGAACATGTCAACATAGGAATTGGGGTCATTGTCCACCAAACCATCGGCATTCAACGCATAAACAGTTCCGTTTTTGATGATATGTTTCGCAACCATTGTGCCTTCCGGACCATCCAGCTCAAAACACTCATCACCAGCACCAATGACAACGAAGTTATCCAAAGTTCCCCCCCACGATTGATCGGTGTCGATGGCATCGTCGCCTGCATTCCAGACAACGGCGTTTGTTACACTCACATTTCCGCCAAACCATTCAATGCCATCATCCTGGTTAGCAACAACTTCAACATTTTCAATAACAGTTCCGGAACCAACGCCGCCAAGCGTCAGGCCGTTAATTTCGTTTCCTTCGCCAATATTTGCTCCTCCATGGCGGATCGAAATATAGCGTATTACGCCAGAGTTGTCGTTGGGATTATCACCACCATAAAGACCGTTGGGATCTGATGGCGGAATACCCTCGATCTGCACGGATGCAGCATCGGCGGAAATGGGAGCATTTCCTAAAATAAGAAGCCCACCCCACAAGCCATTCAGATCGGGGTCAAGATTAGGACTTACGATCTGACCGGGCTGGATTTCGTCAGCAACCGAAGTGAAAATAATTGGCTCTTGTGCGGTACCTTCAGCCATGAGCTTACCGCCACGGGCAATGAGTAACGCAGTTGCATTGGCGCCAGTGCCTGCTTCGCCTTTAACAATCACACCGCGTTGAATGGTCAAGGTAACGCCAGAAACCACTGCAATACGGCTTTTCAGAATGTACGTTTTTCCGGTTTCCCAGGTAGTGTTCTGCGTAATGTTGCCTGTAATGTCAAACACAGTCTGTTCAGCCACTACGTTGATTACTGCGGTAGCGTCGTCGGTTTGGTTTTTATTGTCAGTAACACTAAGAACAACCGAACCGGCGCCGGTTTGAGAGCCTGCAGTGTAAGCAACTACCAATGTGCCGGAGGTTGCACCGGCAACACCATTGGTTTTAATTGTTGCAGTTCCGTTGGTAGCGGTTGCTGTAGCTGATTTAAACCCACCTGCAGCGGCGAAGTTGAAGGTAATATCAACCGATTCACCGCTTACAACGTCCTGATTGGCCGGCGCAGAAACAGACGGTGCAGCTACAACCGGGTCATCGTCGTCTTCGCAGGCCGTGAAAGTGAATGTGAGCATCAAAGCAGCCATCATCATGGCCATCATTTTTAAGATCTTCTTTTCCATTGTTGTTGAACTTTAGTTTAAGTATTAAATTGAATGAATTTTTTCAATAAAAATCTGCTGCAAAAGTCCGACAAGAGAATTTCAATGAGGTTAAATTGAGGTTAAGTTACGGTTAATATTGAATTAACACAGCAATTTGATATAGCTGAATCGTAAGACAGATAAGGGTTTTAGAGGGATGCGGAACGATTAGGTGACGAAGTTGGATCGGTAATTTACAGACATAAGCCTGCCGACATCAAGTGCCATTTTTATCACCAAGTGTACAATTCAACCGAACGATAGTACTGAATTAATGGGCGGGTTGGTTTGAATTTATTACAATTGACCCGGGAGGATCAGAAGTCGAAATCAATCATTTTCCTGTCTGTTATTTTTCCTGTTTCTGCGCCAGCGCCGGAATCTTGTCACCAGATCATACGTAATCCTGGCCGTATTGATGGCGATTGCCGGATTGTTGATAATACCAGATAAAATATCATTTTTAAAATCAAGTCGCTGAAACTCATTATTGAGCCTCTTGAAATTTCTTTTGATTTTATCCTCTTTTTGCCGGATTTCAGTCATTACCAGCAATTTGTGATAGCGGATATCTTCGAGATTATTTATCTGTCTCTTCCTCATTGTTTTTTTTGTTTTCAGGATTCTCAAATGTCTCTTCCTCCTCGGTGAAAATGCTGTTGATACCTTTGATCAGAGGGTTCAGGAACAATTGTTTTTTGAAGACTACCACCAAAGCTCCGATTATCAGGTAGATAAAAGCAATAACCACATATCCAAGCGTTTGACTGCCAGTGATGTGCTGAAACCAGCCCACAAATGCAAATGACAGGAACAGAAGGAAAAAAAACAATAGCATTGTAGTAGTTATCACAACAACGAACCGGGTGAGTACCTTGGCCAGCCGCTCGAGTAAAACAAGCGAATAATACTCTTTTTTAAGGTTGATGTAATCCTTGATGCTTTCAACGGTCTTGTTCAGGCTTTTGTCGAATTTTTCTTTGTCCATTTTGACTGTGTTGTTGTTGTTAAAAAATGCCCAAAAGGATTAACCTGAATCAGTTGGCTTTTCAAATCCTTTTGGGCATCTCAAAAGAGCTGATAATCAACATATCAGGCTTCTTTTTTGTGCATTTTTTCTTTCATGTCCTCTACTTTTTCCTTGACTTTTCCGAGGGAGTCGTGGAACGAACTTTTCATTTCGTCCATCTTCTCATAGAGGTCATCTTTGAGGTCTTCTGCCTTTTTGGCAATTTTCTTACGTGTAACTTCACCCTTGTCGGGTGCGTACAAGATTCCAAGAGCTGCGCCAATGGCTGCGCCGCTCAATAAACCGATCAGGAAACTGGATGTTGATTTCATAATATGATTAATTTTGGTTTATGATGACGCAAATATAAGCCAAAAAATTGTTCCCATCAAGGGCTAATAGGTTTAAAAGGTGTTAAATATTTTTTGTCAGGTGTTGAACAATCCGGTACTGACTGAAAAATTCCTTGGCGATGATCCTTAGAACTGTATAAATTGGGATGGCCAGAACCATACCCGGAATTCCTGCTAAACTACCGGCAATCAGCAGGATAATGTAGATTTCGATAGGGTGCGCCTTCACGCTGTTGGAGTAAATTAAAGGCTGAAGAACGATGTTATCAATCAGGTTGGCGCCGGCGAAAACCCCATAAACGATCAGCATTAAAGAAACAATTTCCTGGTAAACCCCAAAACTCAGGATGCTCGAAACGGCGATCAACGAACCCATAATGGCGCCAAGTAAAGGCCCGAGATAGGGAATAATGTTCATGAAACCACCAAGAAAACCAATGAGGAGCGCATTTTCGACCCCAAAGATAGACAGGCCAAGCGAAAGCAGGAATATCATGGTTATCACTTCAATCGAAATACCGATAAAGTAGCGGCTCAGGAGCCGCTTGGTCTGATGTACAATATTCCTGATCTCATGTTCGTGTTTAACAGGAGTAACTGCCTCTATCATCTCACCAACCAGATGAGCGTCTTTGATGAAAAAGAAGGTGATAAAAAAAATGGAAAACACTGCCAGGAGGATTGAGCCGGTTGCACCGATAAGCGATGACATGACCTGTGAAAAGGAAGAAAAACTCACAAACGAACTTACCTGTTCCTGAATTTCCTGCTTGATGCTGTCATGTTTACCCAATAGCTTGTACTGCTTTAAGGTGGCTTCAAAATCAGCAAGCGTTGTGTCGAGTGAGTTGCTGAGGGATGTAAAATCAATCCTTGAAATCAGGTCAGCCTGGCTGGCAATGAGCGGTATAAAAAGCCCGATGAAGATTACAAAAACCAGCATGATTATCACAAGAGTGAGTATGGAGCTAACTAGGTTAGGAAGGTGATGATTCCTGATTCTGAGTGAGTTGAAGAAGTTTACAAGGGGTCGCCCGATCAATGAGAGAATTATGGCAGCCAGGAAATAAAGAACAATGTTGGAAAAACGCCAGAGCAACAGGGCAATGATTGCACCAGCTATAACTCCTCCGAATATCTTCAGTGATTTGTTCATACTTTCCAGCTTCTTCTGATATCAGAATCGAAAACAAATATAATGAAATTATGCAACTGGCTGCAAGTTCCTAAAAATTAAGACTCATTACCAGGCGGTAGGTAAAATTTTCGCTCAATACCGGGTACCGGAAATAGCCGTAACGATAGAAAACTCCCGCACCAAGTGAATAAAATCCTGGTAATTTCAGCAGGTTGCTGAGCATTAACCCCGATTCGCAGTAAACCTGGTTCATCACTTCAAAATCAATATTTTGATGCAGTTCAGGTTTTTCGAGATCGCCAATCCCAAAATTAGCAGCAACGGCTATCTCCGGGCTAAACTTACCGGCGCTGAATAGCAATTTTCCGAAATTGTGCGTGTAAAAGGCAAACAGGTAGCGATCGGCGAGGAATTCGTTCACAGGCATGGTTACAAATGCCTCAGGGGCGTAGAGGCTGATTTCGCGGTAGGCGCCGCGGCCGTTGTATAAATCAGTGTAAGGAATAGGCCTGTCAATAAATCCACCCCTAAGTATAAGCTCCGACCTGCCCACGTATTTGAAGTATTTTTTACTCTCCACCCTCACATCTAATTTGTTGAAGCTGAACGTTCCATCCATGAAATCGTTAATTCCTCTGGTGTAATTCAACCAGATAACCGGCCATTTGGTGCCGAGAGAAATTTTTGTATCGGGCATCTGCAGGAATTTTTCTCTGATAGCAAGCCGGAAGCCAGCATTGATCATAGTAAAGGTGAAATCGTTCTGCCCGTTTTCCGGTAATCCGAAACTGTAATTGTTGGCAGGGGTTTTCTGGTCGCGGGTCAACCCGATATTAAAGGTGGCATACCTCAATGCTCTGAAGCTTAGTGATGCTTTCATCCGGGTAGTGTAGTCCATCCGATCAACAAAGAAGTTTCGGAATGTAGCAGGATTCAGCGTGCTTTCGCGGTCGTCAAAAAAACTTACTCCGCCGGTTTCGGTGGCAAAATCATAATAACCTAACTTCAATTTGACATCCCAATATCGGTCGAGGGTGAGGGTAGCATCTCCCCCAAATTTGGCATTTTTATCCCCGAAACCATATCCCCAGAAACCTCCCAGGGCAATAGTCTGCGAGAACTTTTGATTGGTCAGCAGACCCAAACCAAGGTAAACCCCTTCGAAACGATTGTATCGGAACAATTTTGATAGATCAAGGTCAACAAGACCAATCGGTAAGCGATTGTTCATCAAAGCTTTGAGTGTCCCAACACGACGATCCAGGTTGGCTTCTTTTCCAACGCTGTCAATAAAATAATAGGTATTACTGTCGCGGGTTGAGAGGGAATCGCCGCGGTAGGTCATCCAGAAATCCTCATCACGATCGCCTGCCCTGGGATCAAATTCAATGCTGACCTGGTTAAATTGCCGTTTTACCAACTCTGGATTCAGCACTATATCGCGGATGTAGCTTTTTCCCCTGCCAACCGGAGCATAGGTATTCACCTTTACATTGCTGAAAATAATATCGGTATTCAACTGCACCGGAAACCACCGCACACTGTCAATCAGCTCGTACATCTGCTGAATTTTCACCGAAATACCCTGGCTTGAGCTTGCCGGTTCAGCCACTACATTCTGTATTGCCCAACCGTTTGAATTGATGGATAAAACCCCATTGAGTCCATCGAAATTGGTGTTTTCGCGCTGCCTGAAAGAGATGATAAAAACCGTATCAAGACTGGTCGTGTAGGTTGTGTCTTCGATGCTGAAGGAGTATTTTCTGAAACTTCCTTTCGAGATGGGATTGATGTAATTTTTATCGCTGATGCGTATCATTTCCTTGTAAAATGAAGTGGATTGCAGCTGTGAACTAAGAAAAAGGAAAACAGGGTCTTTGAACCCCGAAATCCTGGTGGCAAGCACCTTTTCATGATTTCGTCCCGGAGCCAGGAATTTCCTTTCCGACACGGTTTCCATAAGGAAAAAATCCTTGTCTTTGATAAATTCCCTTAGTCTGATGTCGCTTGAATCGCCCGGAGTGATTACTTCTTCAGGGATTTCAAGTGTATCCACTGTAAAAATCATTTTATCGTAGGAGGTGTAGGCAAAAGACTGAAGTTTTTCCGGGTCGTTTTTGTCGCGGTTTTCGATCACATGGCGAATGATGCGGTGCGCGGGATTCTCACCCGCCAGGATGACGATTTCCTGCAGCTCCACTGAAGATCGCCGCATCCGGATAACAAGGTTTGTAGATTTACCGGAGATTTCGACGATTTTGGGTTCGTATCCGACATAACTGAGTTTTAGTGAGTTGATGGCCTCGCCTGAGGAAATAGTAAATTTTCCGTCAATATCGCTGGAAGTGCCAATGTTGCGGTCGTTGGTTATGATATTTACAAAAGCAAGAGGGCGACTGGTTTCGGCATCTAAAACGGTTCCCGAGCAAATAAATTCCTGTGCATCAATAGAGTTTACCAGAAGGAGGAGGATTGCAGCGAAAAGCCCGCCAATAGTCCGGGGTATCCATTCGCCGGCCAAAATATTCCCCACCATTTTCATTTGTTACGATTTCAGTTTTTCGTTTTCCTGATGACGGGTTTTATCCCTCGTGCTCTTCTTTTCCAGATTCTTCGTCAGTGCATCGGTGAGGTCAATGCCGGTCTGGTTGGCCAGGCAGATCAAAACGAAGAGCACATCGGCAAACTCGTCGGCCAGATCATATTCTTTGTCTGAAGATTTGAAGGATTGCTCGCCGTATTTCCGGGCGATGATCCGCGCCACTTCACCCACCTCCTCAGCAAGTATAGCCATATTTGTGAGTTCGTTGAAATACCGCACGCCCGTTGATTTGATCCAGTCGTCCACGTTCTGCTGCGCTTCTTTGATCGTCATAAGCTTGTGTTTAATGGTTTCTTTGCCCGGAGAGCGCGGCAAACTTACTGAAAAGTTGCAGGTTGGCGATCAAAATTACTTCGAAAGCATTATTTGATTCCTTCCCACCAGGGTTTGAATGATTCGGGGATGTTATCCAGATTAACCGGCTCGCCGATCATGGGTGTTACCAGCGGGAAATTGGCGGATTTACTGTATTCTGTTATCCTGATAAAAGGATCGTCCCAGGAGTGCTTTCCCAAGGCAAATTTCCCTGCATGAACCGGGAATAGCCGGTTTGCCCCGAGATCTTTGGCTGCCTGCAGGGCCTCTTCCGGAAAATTGTGAATGTATCGCCATGCCTGGTTATATTGCCCATTCTCGATAATGGCAAGATCGAATGGCCCGAATTTTTCGCCAATTTCGGCGTAATGCGTATCGTAGCCACTGTCGCCACCGATATATATTTTCAGGGAGGGCGTTTGCAGCACAAAGGATACCCAGAGCGTATTATTTCTCCAGATGTTTCGGCCCGAAAAATGTCTTGTCGGGGTAATCTCCAGCGCAAAACCATCTTCCAGCAAAACGCTGTCAAACCAATCCTTTTCGATAATTTTGGCCGGATCGTAACCCCAGTACTCGAGATGAGAACCCACACCCAGCCCGCAAATCACCTGTCCGACTTTCGGCATCAACCTGACCACCGTCCTGTAATCCAGATGATCGTAATGATCGTGCGTAATCAGCAGATAATCAATATCCGGAAGGTCATCAACGCTGTATATGTCGGAACCGACAAAGGATTTAATCATCCCTTTGACCGGCGAGGCATTTCCGCTGAGAACAGGATCAACCAGAAAACGTTTGCCATCTATCTGCATAAAATAAGAGGAGTGGCCAAACCAGACCAGGATATTTTCCTCCGAAGGTAATTTCTGCAGGTCGGTCTTCACAGAGGGGATTACGCCTGAAGGGTTGCGCCGGGGAACCCTCCGGAAAATGAAATCCGTCATCACCTTAAGCCCGCTGTATCCTTCAGAAAACTGAGGGGTAAAATTCAGGTTGTCGAATTTTCCATCTTTGAAATTGGGCGACTTTTTTATCAATTCAAGCCTGTCGCCGGAAGGGGCTTTTCCAAATTCACGAAAATCCATAAGCAAAAAGGTAGCTATCGCCAATATTATTAAAACCCAGAGCAATTTCTTCATGGCCTAAATAAACAACAGGCCGGGTTTTTGTTCACAATTACCCATTCAGTTGGAAACCACCTTCAGGCCAACAACAGAGGCAATCAGTGTGGTGATAAAAAAGAGCCTCCAGAACTCTGCGGGTTCTTTAAAAATGATGATGCCGACCAATACCGTGCCCACTGCGCCAATTCCGGTCCATACCGCGTATGCAGTCCCCAGCGGAATTTCACGGGTTGCCCTGATGAGCAAAAGCATACTGAGCACCAGAAAAAAGACAAATCCGGTGTACCACCAGGTTGCTTCAGCTCCGGTTGATTCCTTTGCTTTTCCGAGGCAGGAAGCAAATCCTACCTCACACAACCCCGCAGCAATCAGCAATATCCAGCTCATGATTTTTTTTCGGCAAATGTAGCGAAACAAAACTGTCCTGGTCAAATGGCTGAGGCAATGAACAAGCCCGTCATGACTGATGTTTGTCATTTTGGGTACTTTTGCCAACGACTTAAATCAATCTGAATGAAGCGAATTGATGATGTATTGCTCGACGAAACCACTGCGCTGGCAAAATCGCTGCCACGGCTCAGGAAAAATTTCAATTTTCACCCTACTCATGAGGATCCGCTGCACCGCATGCTGAATGCCATGGAACCAGGCACTTACATCCAGCCCCACAAGCACGAAAATCCTGACAAGTTCGAGGTTTTTCTGGCGCTGCGCGGACGGTTTGTGGTTTTCACCTTTGATAACGAAGGCAACATCACCCACCACTGTATTCTTGATCCTCAAAAGGGCAGCTATGGAGTCGAAATTCCTGAGAAAACCTACCATTGCCTGCTTTCGCTTGAACCCGGATCGGTGGCTTATGAAATAAAAGCAGGTCCTTATTCGGTGCTTACGGCCAAAAATTTCGCTCCCTGGGCGCCAGCCGAAGGCGACCCTGAAGTGGCGGACTACATGCAGTCGCTTCTTCAAAAAGTTGGATTGTAACCTACTAATATTCAATTTAATGTCAATACAAAAACCATCCATTCCAAAAGGAACACGTGATTTTTCACCCGCCGAAATGGTGAAACGAAATTTCATTTTCGACCACATCAGGCAGGTTTTTCAATTGTACGGCTACCAGCCCATCGAAACTCCGGCGATGGAAAACTTATCCACACTGCTTGGCAAATATGGCGAAGAGGGCGATAAACTGCTTTTCCGGATTTTAAATTCGGGCGATTTTCTTAGCAATGTTGACGCCGGTGAACTCGAAAAACGAGAACTTAATTCACTTTCAGCAAAAATTACTGAAAAGGGGCTTCGCTACGACCTCACCGTTCCTTTCGCCCGCTATGTGGTTCAGTACCGCAACGACATCACCTTTCCCTTTAAACGCTACCAGATACAACCGGTCTGGCGCGCCGACCGCCCGCAGAAAGGCCGTTACCGCGAATTTTACCAGTGCGATGTGGATGTAATCGGCAGCGATTCTCTGCTGAATGAAGTTGAGCTGCTGCAAGTGATTGCTGATGTTTTTCAAAAACTTGGAATAAACATCGTCATCAAGCTGAACAACAGGAAAATACTGGCCGGAATTGCTGAGATTATCGGCGAATTGGATAAAATTATTGATATCACAGTTGCTATTGATAAAATGGAAAAAGTGGGTCTGGAGAAGGTTAACGAGGAACTTATCCTGAAAGGGGTTTCGCAGGAGGCAGTCGAAAAACTGCAACCCGTACTGGCTATTTCCGGTTCTTCAGCCGAAAAACTAAACCAGCTTCAAAGCGAGTTGAAATCCAGCGAAACAGGGCTGAAAGGAATCGCTGAAATGCAATACATACTTGGCATTGCAGCTGATTTGCTTCCCGAAACCGAAATAGAGCTTGACCTCACCCTGGCACGCGGACTCAATTATTACACCGGCGCTATCATCGAAGTGAAGGCCGCGGATGTCAGCATGGGAAGTATCTGTGGAGGAGGTCGTTACGACGATCTGACAGGTATTTTTGGCATGCCGGGAACCTCCGGAGTGGGGATCTCCTTTGGCGCCGACAGGATTTTTGATGTGATGAACGAGCTTTCTCTTTTCCCGGCCGGTGAAGGAATCTCGTCGCAAGTATTTTTTGTCAATTTTGGCGAAGAGGAGCAAAAGGTTTGTCTTCAACACATTACCAGGATAAGACAGGCCGGCATCAGCGCTGAACTGTTTCCAGAACCCGCTAAAATGAAAAAGCAAATGGCTTATGCCGATAAAAAACAGATTCCCTTTGTGGTGCTGGCTGGTAAAGACGAAATCAGCAGTAACCAGTTGGCTGTGAAGAATATGGTATCCGGCGAACAGTCATTGATGAGCATCTCAGATTTTATCCAGATGCTGAAAAGCAGGTAGCGACCCATTGATTTTAGTGGAGAACAACACCGGGGACGACATCAAAAGATCCCCATGAGCCTCTTTAGACCTTGCCATTCATCAATCTTACAAAGGTTTTCAATAATTTGAATTCATCCGTTATTTCATTCACAAAAAGACAAAAAATAGGTCAAAGTTGTTTACTTTTGCGCCCACGTTTATTTACCTTAAACTTGTAAAATAATATCATAACATGCTGACTAACAATTTCGTAACACGCCACAATGGAATTGCTGAAAAGGATTACCCGGAAATGCTCAAACTGATTGGCGCTTCCTCTCTCGAACAGTTAATTGACGAAACTATTCCCGCAAAGATCCGGATGAAGCAGCCCCTGAATCTTCCTGACGGAATTAATGAATACGAGTACCTGGCGCATCTGAAATCGTTGGGAGCAAAAAATCAGTTGTTTAAAACCTACATCGGACTGGGATATTACAATACCATTCTGCCGGGAGTAATCCAGCGCAACATACTCGAAAACCCGGGCTGGTACACCGCTTACACACCTTACCAGGCTGAAATTTCGCAAGGCCGCCTCGAAGCGCTGCTCAACTTCCAGACCATGATTTCCGACCTCACCGGGCTGCCCATTGCCAACGCTTCCCTTCTTGACGAGGGAACAGCCGCCGCCGAAGCAATGATTATGATTTACAACTCACGCTCGAGAGAGGCAATAAAGGCGGGTGCAAATAAATTTTTTGTTTCCGAAGGGCTTTTCCCGCAAACGATTGACGTGATCAAGACCCGCGCTATTCCGCTGAATATTGAACTTATAATTGGCAAAGCTGAAGATTTTGAATTCGGTGCTGGTGTTTTCGGCGCCATAGTTCAGTACACCAATCAAAGAGGCGAAATACTTGATTACTCAGCATTTACGGAGCGCGCTCATGCAAACGGAGCTTTTGTAGCCGTTGCTGCGGATTTGCTGAGCCTTGCATTGGTGACACCTCCGGGCGAGTGGGGCGCTGATATAGTGCTGGGTTCAAGTCAGCGTTTTGGTGTGCCGATGGGATTTGGCGGTCCGCATGCAGCTTTCTTTGCTGCTAAAGTGGATTTTAAAAGAAATCTTCCCGGTAGAATTATTGGTATTTCAGTAGATTCCAATGGCGACCCCGCCTTGAGAATGGCTTTGCAGACCCGCGAGCAACACATCAAACGTGAAAAAGCTACCTCAAACATATGCACTGCGCAGGCTTTGCTGGCTATTATGGCCGGTATGTATGGCGCTTATCATGGACCGCAAGGAATCAAAAAGATTGCTACTCAAATACATAACCTGGCTGTAACTTTGTCGGATGCTGTTGAAAATCTTGGTTTTAGACAGAAAAACAAATTCTTTTTCGACACGCTCTCTATCGAACTTCCCAAAAGTATTGATATCGAAAATGTTAGAAAAATTGCCCTTGAAAATCAAATCAACTTCAGGTATGATGCAGGTTTGATTGGCATTAGCCTCGACGAAACTACAAGCATTGAGGATATTGGACTTATAATCAGAGTGTTTGCATCGGCTGCCGGCCGTGAAGCAAATATTCCGGCAATGACCTCCGGAATGCGTTTGCCAGAAAATCTGAAAAGGACATCTGCTTTCATGACGGATCCGGTTTTTAACAGCTATCATTCTGAAACTGAGATGATGCGGTACATGAAGAAACTGGAAAACCGAGATCTGGCGCTGAACCGCACGATGATTCCGCTCGGCTCCTGCACCATGAAACTGAATGCAGCAGCAGAACTTTTCTCGCTTTCGTGGCCTGAGTTCAATAGCTTGCATCCTTTTGTTCCTGCCGACCAGGCCGCAGGTTATCACGAACTGATCCAGCAACTTGAAAGAGATCTCTGTGAAATTACCGGTTTTGCTGCGGTTTCCTTTCAGCCCAATTCAGGCGCTGCAGGAGAATACACCGGCCTTTTGGTAATTCGCGAATACCTGATAAAAACCGGTCAGGGCCATCGCAACATCTGCCTGATACCTGCTTCGGCGCACGGCACCAATCCGGCAAGCGCGGTGATGGCCGGGATGGAGGTTATTGTGGTAAAATCGGACCCTGAAGGAAATATTGACCTGACAGACTTGCGCGAAAAAGCTGAAAAATTTAAGGAAAGCCTTGCAGCCCTGATGATTACCTATCCATCCACTCACGGTATTTTTGAACAGGATGTGATGGAGATCATTAATATTGTGCACCAGCACGGCGGACAGGTTTACATGGATGGCGCCAACATGAACGCTCAGGTGGGGCTTACCAACCCTGGAATCATCGGCGCTGATGTGTGCCATTTGAATCTTCATAAAACTTTTGCCATTCCTCATGGCGGCGGCGGCCCTGGCGTTGGTCCTATCGGTGTGGCAAAACATCTGGTTCCCTATCTACCCGGCCATCAAATAGTAAAAACCGGTGGAAGAGATGCCATCTCTGCTGTTTCCTCGGCGCCTTTTGGCAGTGCTATGATTTTACCCATCTCCTACGGATACATCAAATTGCTGGGTGGCAATGGCTTAACCCTGGCTACGAAAATTGCCATTCTTAGTGCCAATTACCTGAAAAATGCTTTGAAGGATCATTACAGAATTCTTTACTCTGGCAAAAATGACCGGGTGGGACACGAAATGATTATTGACTGCAACGAATTCAGCAAAACAGCCGGAATCAGCGTGATTGACATTGCTAAGCGCTTGATGGATTACGGTTTCCACGCACCCACAGTAGCTTTCCCGGTGCATGGCACCCTCATGGTCGAGCCCACTGAAAGTGAGCCTCTTGTAGAACTTAAACGTTTTGTGGATGCAATGATTTCGATCAGAATGGAAATTGATGAGATTGTGGAAGGCAACGCTGATCCTAAAAATAATTTCCTGAAAAATGCGCCACACACAGCCTGCATGGTTACTTCCGAAGAGTGGTTCGCTCCGTATTCACGTTCAAAAGCTGCCTTTCCGAAGGGATGCAGCAAGTCGGATAAATACTGGCCCCCTGTAACACGGATTGACGATGCTTATGGCGACAGAAACCTGATCTGCACTTGTCAGAGTTTTACTCCCGCCGAGATCCAGGCTTCGCAAGGCTAATCGTCGAAATCCTTTTTCATGGCCATTATACTTAATATCGAAACCGCCACGCAATTCTGCTCCGTAGCTTTAAGTGGCGCAGGTGAGCTATTGGTGAAAGAGGGCAACGAAAAAAACACTCATTCGCAATTAGTTACGCTGATGATAAATGACTTGCTGACGAAGTCGGAACTGAAACCGTCATCTATTGATGCGGTGGCTGTGAGCATGGGACCAGGTTCTTACACCGGTCTTCGGATTGGGGTTTCGGTGGCAAAAGGGCTTTGCTATGCTCTGGACAAACCTCTTCTGGCCATCAGCACGCTGCAAGCTATGGCTGTCGGGATGAAAGAGATTTTTCATATGGAAAACGATCAAGCAACTCAGGCATTTTTTTGCCCGATGATTGACGCCCGAAGGATGGAAGTTTACTCGGCAGTTTTTAGCTCAACTAATCAGCAGGTAAGAGAGATTAAAGCCGAAATCATTGATCAAACCTCATTTGCGGGAGAAATAACCAAAGGTTTGGTGGTTTTTGGGGGAGATGGCGCTGCAAAATGTAAAACTCTACTGGCCAACAATCCAAATGCTTTCTTCCTTGATGGTTTTCACCCCTCAGCACAGTATATGGCCGCATTGGCTGAAGAAAAATTCGTAAGTCGTAAATTTGAAAATGTAGCCTATTTTGAACCCTTTTACCTGAAAGACTTTATTGCTGCATTGCCACGTGTGAAGGGGCTTCAGTAGAAATCAAATCATTTTGAAGTAAATTTCGGAAGATTCTGAAAGGTCTAATAAAATCTGTAGGTGATTCCTGTGAACCAGGAGAAAGAATACGGGTGGTTGTTGGTATTTCCTTCGGTACTGATCGGGCTTAGCGAATATTTAAAGGTCGGCTCCATGTTGATGGAAACTTTGGTTGAGATGGAGTAATCAAGACCTATCCCGAGCAGGCTGTTGAGAATGGTCGGATTAACATTTTCAACAATACCGGTTTGCAGTTTCTGGCCATCATTCTCGAAATACGAGCGATTGTTCACAAGAACTCCGGGACTCAGACCACCGAGGATGTTTACCGAAAATCGCTGATCCATTACCTTGTACTGCATCACAAAAGGTACTTCAAAATAATCGAGGTTCTGCACAAAAGAACCATTCACCAGGTAGCCACCGGGTATTGTGTCTTTAGCTGAAACCTGCTGTTGTATCATAACCGATTCAAACTTTTTGGGATTAATATAAACCGCTCCGGATGAGGTAGATAGTTTATACATTCCTGATCCGCCGGGATCGGCCACAGCGTAAACCTGGTTATTTTCCTGTCCTATCCTTGAAACGTACATACCGGTGTTCAGACTCCAGCGCTTGCTGAATTTGTAGTTCAGGTTGATGGCTGCTCCGAGGGCAATGATTCCATCCTCAACTTCATTATAATAGCTGTTAAACGAAGTTCCAGAATTGTCAGCGCCGAGCGAACGATAGGCATAAACCGGCGCAACCCGCGGGCCGAAGCTCCAACTGGATGTGGATGACTTTCCCTCTTTCTCTTCAAGCCCGGCATAATAATCCATGTCCGGGTTAAGCAGTTGTTTCAGGTACTCCGGATCAGTTGGTATCTCCTGGGGGGCAATGGTTTCGGTGGTTGCAATTTCTTCCTCAGCTATTGTGGCTTCACTTTCGATTATTTCCAAATTATCTTCTCCAACTTCTTGAAAATCATTGGAAACAATTGCTTTATCAAATGAAGGATCTTCAACAACTTCAGACTGATTGGCCTCAGAAGCTAAGATTTGATTATTTGCAGGAATGGACTGACTTTGTCTTTTTTTCGCAGGTTGGTCGCCTTGAATATTTGGTTCAACTTTGATCTGTCCGGCAACCTGTTCCTTAGTTTTATCCGGCAGTTTGATTTCCTGTCCTTTAGTTTCGGGTTGATCCGGGGTTAAAGTTTCGAGGGCAATTGGAGTGTTTGTTGCCTTTTTATAATCTGAAAAGAAATAGCCTGCCGCAAAGGTCAGCAGCAGCAGGACAACGGCAGCGGCCGCACGCCATACCCAAAGGTTAGCTACACTGCGGCTTTTGCGCATCTCGCTGTTAAGCCTGTCCCACGCACCCTTCGGCGCCTGGGACTCATAACCTACGAGGTAGTCCTTAAATAATTTGTCAATATTTGAATTTCTCTCAGACATTCAGTTTTTTTGATGAAACATAGAAATATGCTTTGACTTTTTGCTGTAAAATTGACCGTGCCCGGGCAAGATTTGATTTTGATGTGCCTTCGGAGATATTTAATTTTTCGGCAATTTCTTTATGCGAAAGCCCTTCCAGCGCATAAAGATTGAAGACCATCCTGTACTGCGGGGTCAACTCCTGGATCAATGCGATAAGGTCGTCGGCGCTGATATTGCTGATAATCTCGTCGCGGTCAATGTCGTCAGCCGGGTCAATATTCTGATCATCAAGCAGATAAAGTGGATTTTTTTTGCGATACTTTTCCAGAGCTGTGTTAATAAGGATTCTTCTTATCCAACCCTTGAGCGAGCCTTCGCCTTTAAAAGATTTGATATTCTGAAAAACCTTCAGGAAGCCCTCATGCAACGTATCCTCCGCGTCAGCACGGTTGGGAGAGTAATAGATGCAGACCCCAAACATTTCGTTGGCAAAATGATTGAATAATTCCTCCTGCGCCCTGGCTTTTCCTTTAATGCACCCTTCAATTACTTTTTGCTGATCCAAACTCTAACCGGATTATGAATTGGTCAAATTAAGTCAAAACATTCAAAGAACGCTTGTCAAAGACATATATTAGACGAAGATTTAAAAATTTTGGTTGCGTTGAGAGTTGCTACAATTCAAATAAAGCTGAGAAAAAGCCATTGGTACTTTTTGAAAAATTTTTGCCCGCAACGCAACCAATTCCGTAGATCATTCATCTTAGCAACAAACAAAACAAAAGTTCATGGCAAGCATCAGAAATCTGCTTTTGGCAATCGGAAACAGCGAGAAGTTGAATGTTAATTCAAAAGCATCATTTTATTTACTACTGGCCGCTTTCCTCATCCTGCTATTTGCAGTCGAAAGCATTATCAAGCAAACATTAGTTCCTTTATAGTTAAAAGAGTAGTTTTTTCATGGTGTTAACTTAAAAGTTAATGGATTGGTTTGATTTTGAAAAGACGAGCCGCAGAACTGAGAAGCTGCGGCTTTGTTTTTTTTAGTATGGATAAAATAAAAAAGGCAACCCGATGGCTGCCTTTTGTAGTTTATGTTGATATTCAATTACTTAATAACGCCCAATTCTTTACCAACTTTGATGAAGGCGTTGATGGCCTTGTCGAGATGTTTCATATCATGGCCTGCTGATAACTGAACCCTGATGCGGGCAAGTCCTTTAGGTACAACGGGATAATAGAAACCGATGACGTAAATTCCCTCTTCGAGTAATTTGGCTGCCATAACCTGCGAAAGTTTTGCATCGTAAAGCATTACAGCGCAAATTGCTGATTTGGTGGGTTTAATATCGAAACCGGCAGCAGTCATTTTTTTCATGAAATACTCGGTATTGGAGTGGAGTTTATCCTGCAGCTCATGGGTTTCAGCCATCATATCAAACATTTTGATGCCAGCAGCTACTACGGCCGGTGGAATTGAATTGGAGAACAAATACGGCCTTGATCGCTGGCGCAGAAGCTCAATAATCTCTTTCTTACCTGTCGTGAATCCACCAATTGCGCCGCCAAAAGCTTTGCCTAATGTGCCGGTAATAATGTCCACCTCACCGCGAATGTTGAACAACTCGGTAACTCCTCTTCCGGTTTCACCAACAACACCTGCCGAATGGCACTCGTCAACCATCACCATGGCATCGTATTTTTTGCACAGATCAACGATCTTATCCATTGGAGCCACGTTGCCGTCCATGGAGAATACACCATCGGTAACTACCAATTTAAAACGACAATCTTTGGCAGCAATCAGCTGAGCCTCGAGGTCGGCCATGTCGGCATTTTGATAACGGAAACGCTGTGCTTTGCAAAGCCTTACACCGTCAATGATTGAAGCATGGTTTAGTGAGTCGGAGATAATGGCGTCCGCTTCGCCAAGCAGCGGTTCAAAAACACCGCCATTGGCATCAAAGCAGGCAGCGTACAGGATTGTATCTTCTGTTCCAAAAAACTCAGCGATTTTTCTTTCGAGTGTCTTATGCAGATCGGTTGTGCCACAGATAAACCTGACCGACGACATACCATAACCATGAGTATCAAGGGCTTCTTTGCAAGCCTTGATCAGAGCCGGATGGTTGGATAGTCCGAGGTAATTGTTGGCGCAGAAGTTCAGCACATCCTGGCCGGTGTCGAGCTTGATTTCGGCTTGCTGCGGCGAAACAATAATTCTTTCTTTTTTGAATAACCCTGCTTCCTGGATGTCAGCGAGTTCTTTCTGCAAATGTTCTTTGATTTTTCCGTACATTGTAGCGTGATTTAAAGTGTTTGAATACGAATTGTTTTTTAGATAACAGGCGGCAAAAATAGTGCTTTCTTTTGTTTTGCCACTGCATCCTGAGCGGTTTTTTTCGTTTTTAAACCCCTCTAAAAGAAAAAATTATATTTTTGCTGCCTATCTTTGTTAATAGATTAACACTAAACCAAAATTTTTAATTTCTATGAAAAATATTCTTGTTATCGGATCGGTAGGACAGATTGGCTCGGAACTGACTTTGGAGCTTCGCAAACGTTATGGCAATGATCATGTGGTGGCCGGTTACCGCAAAACCAAGCCTTCGGCAGAACTGGCTGAAAGCGGACCGCTGGAAATTGTTGATGCTACTGATGTTGACCGTATTGTTGAGGTGGTTAAGAAGTACAAAATTGACACCATTTACAATCTTGCCGCTCTGCTTTCGGCTGTTGCTGAAAAGAATCCGCAGGCCGCATGGCATGTGGGCGTTAACGGCGCTTACAACGTTTTGGAGGTTGCCCGCGAGCACAATTGCGCAGTCTTTTTCCCCAGTTCCATCGGCGCTTTTGGTTCAAGCACGCCGCTCGATAACACCCCACAGGATACTATTCAACGCCCCGGTACGATGTATGGCGTTACCAAGGTAGCTGCCGAACTGCTCAGCGATTACTACTTCAAACGATTTGGTGTTGACACTCGCGGTGTTCGTTATCCGGGAATCATTTCCAACCTGACGCTGCCAGGCGGTGGAACCACGGATTACGCAGTCGAAATTTATTATGCCGCTGTTAAAGAGGGTAAATTCACCTGCCCGCTCGGAAAAGGAACCTTCCTTGATATGATGTATATGCCGGATGCACTGGATGCCGCCATTGACCTGATGGAAGCTGATCCTTCAACACTAAAACACCGTAACTGTTTCAACATCACGGCAATGAGCTTTGATCCGGAAATTCTTTTCAATGCCATTAAAAAGTACATGCCTGATTTCAAGATGGATTATGACGTTGACCCGGTAAAACAGGGAATTGCCAATTCATGGCCCAACAAAATGGACGACACCGCAGCCCGCGAAGAATGGGGTTGGAATCCAAAATGGGATCTTGACCGGATGACACAGGATATGTTGGCCGTGATCAAAGAAAAACACGCTAAAGGATTGATATAATCGAATTTGATAATTCTCCGAAAGCCGGAATTCATTTAATGGGGTTCCGGTTTTTTTATGCTTTGCTTTGATGAATAGGAAAATCAGTCTTTTAAAGAAGAAGGTTTTAAAAGACTTGATTATCAACTAGAAAATCTATTCTAATAGGAAATCCCACCCCAATTCATTTACTTTCCCAATGCTTCGAATCTCCCCACTCGTCGTAGGCTATTTCGTTGGCGGCGAGCTTGATGCGCATTTCGAGACAGGTTTTGCAGTCTTCGGGGTTTTCGGTGGTGCAGGGCTTGTTTTCGTAAAGCTTGTATTGATCGCGGTAGCTGCAAGGCGTGATGTTAGGCATGATGATGTTGGCGCCGATCTTCACTGCTTTTTCGCGCCCGATTTTATCAATGGCCTGTAATGCAGTGGCTGCGGCAATATTGATGTCTTTCATCAAAATACGAAGCACGGCAATCATCTTTAATGCAAGGTCAAATCGCTTTTGGGCGGGCATCAGCAGGTGGCGGAGTTCAAAAAGCGGCGTGTCGGCATGTTCGAGATAAGGCCCCATTCCCACCATATCTACATCAAAGGCTTTCATCCACAGTAGGTCGTCAGCCAAATCCCCGCAGGTTTGATATGGCAGGCCAATCATAACTCCGGTGCCGGTCTGGTAGCCGGTTTCCTTAAGATAGCCGAGGCATTCAAGGCGACGCTCGTAGGAATGAAGTTCATCTTCGGGATGAAGTTTATAATACAAATCGCGATTGGTGGTTTCAATTCTGAGCAGGTAGCGGGTGGCGCCGTGTTCAAACCATTTTTTATAGGTTTCCTCTGATTGTTCGCCACAAGATAAAGTTATCCGGAGTTGGTTGCCGGTAGCCTTATGAATTTTATCGAGCAGCCTGGTGATGCGTTGTTCAAATTTCCTGTTGCTCAATTCGCCGGATTGCAGCACAATAGAACCATAGCGGCTTTCATGCGCAAACTTTGCGGCGCCGACTATCTCGTCATCAGTGAGGTTGTAACGGTCGGCCTTGCGGTTGGCCTTGCGTATGCCGCAATAATAGCAGTTTTTCGAGCAGATGTTTGAAAACTCGATCAACCCCCTGAAATAGACTTTGTCGTGAACATGAACCCGCTTTACCTCAGCAGATTTTTTGAAAAGCTCCTGAGCATGTTCCCCTTCAAGCATCAATAGAGAAACGATTTCTTCCTTTGTAAATTCTTTCTGATCAAGTAGTTGCTTTAATTGCTCCATTCAATTTATGTTGAAGATTAAACCGAAATTTCACCTTTAATATGTGGATGGCACTGGTAATTAATCAATTGGAAATCCTCGAATTTGAAATCGAAGATATTGGTCACCTGAGGATTGATGTGCATTTCAGGCAGCGGGAATGGTTGACGGGTAAGTTGTAGTTTGACCTGTTCGATGTGGTTCAGGTAAATGTGTGCATCGCCAAAGGTATGGATAAATTCGCCGGGTTTAAGCCCGCAAACCTGTGCCACCATCATCAGCAGCAATGCGTAAGAGGCGATGTTGAACGGAACGCCAAGAAAAATATCGGCACTACGCTGGTACATCTGGCAGGAGAGTTTTCCGTTGGCCACATAAAAATGAAATAGAATGTGGCAGGGTGGGAGTGCCATTTTCTCAATCTCGCCCACATTCCATGCGCTGACGATGTGCCGGCGCGAGTCAGGATTTTCTTTTATGGAGCGGATCACATTACTGATCTGGTCAATATGGCGACCGTCTGCAGTTGGCCATGATCGCCACTGGTATCCGTAAATGGGACCAAGATTCCCCGCTTCATCAGCCCATTCGTCCCAGATGGTTACTTTGTTTTCGTGAAGGTATTTCAGGTTGGTTTCTCCTTTCAGGAACCAAAGCAGCTCATGGATGATGGAGCGGAGATGCAGCTTCTTGGTAGTCATCACCGGAAATCCTTCTTCCAAGTTAAAACGCATCTGGTAGCCAAACACGCTGATGGTGCCTGTTCCGGTGCGGTCGCGTTTTTCCACACCGTTGTTTAATACATGATCCAGTAAATCAAGATATTGTTTCATAGTTTTTTATCCATTTGAAAATGAGAGATATAGAATGAGGAGTTATGGCCAAGCCATTCACCCGGCTTTTTTTCTTACCTCATCCATCACCCTGAAAAAATTTCCTCCCCAAATCTTTATTATGTCCTCTTCGGAATATCCGCGGCGGAGCAGTTCCATGGTGATATTGGGGAATTCGCTCACATCGAAACAGTCTTCGAGGCCACCGCCACCGTCGAAATCGCTGCCGATACCCACATGATTGATACCTGCCACTTTCACAATATGGTCAATATGATCCACATAATCGGAAACTGTTGCCAGGTTTCGGGGGAATTGACGATTCATTGCACGCCATTCGGTTGTGGCCATTGCCGATTCTTCATCCGTTAGGTTTTTGAAGTTCCGGTATTTCACTCTCAAGGCGGCCTGGGCGCTGTCGCGCTGCGGATTTGGCGGCATTGTTTTCACATAATCGCTGAGCAGGCAAACCTGCGCTACACCACCGTTTTTTTTAAGTGCAATCAGCATTTCATCGGAGAGGTTGCGCGGATGGTCGCATACAGCTTTTGCGGATGAATGTGAGGCAATTACCGGGACTTTCGAAAGCCGGATGACATCGAAAAAAGCGCTGTCGGAGATGTGCGAAACGTCAATCATCATCCCGATGCGGTTCATTTCTTTTACCACTTCTTCGCCAAATTTACTCAGGCCATTAAACTCAGCGGTATCGGTGGAAGAATCGCAAATGTTGTTGTTATCGGTGTGGCAGAGGGTGATATAGCGCGCTCCCCGGTCATAAAAATATTGGATCAGCGAGAGGTCATTTCCGATCGGGTAGCCATTTTCCAGGCCAATGTAGATTGCCCGCTTTCCTTCTTTCTTAAGTTTGAGGGCATCACCGGCATCCAGGGCAATTTCGGCTTTTGATTCATTTTTTTTCACTTCAGCGGTAATGGCATCAAACAGCGCACTGGCACGCTGGAAAGCTTTTTTGTTGCCCTCCTCTGATCGTTCGTCCTGCCCGACAAAAACGGCAAAAAATACTGCATCCAATCCACCGGTTTCCATTCTGGGCAAATCGAGCTTGCTGCCGTGTTCCCGTGCATTGTGCAGGGTGCCAATATCAAATCCCGAGCGCGTAAAATAGAGCGGAGTATCCGTGTGAGAATCAACCGTTACGGATTTTTTGTGAATTTTCATGGCCTGCCGGTACAATTTTTTATCGTCGTCGGCAGGGCTGAAAGCAAGAAGCAGTAGGCAAAAACAGAGCAGCAGTTTGTTCATTTTTCTGAGGATTGCAGTGGCGCGCATTGAGTGGATTAAGGCTTCAAAATTAGAAATCTTTAAGAAAGAAATGCTGATTAAAAATTAAAGAAATGATTTTCAGCAAGATAAAGATTTTATTTTACACCGTTTTTATTACATTTTGCAAAACAAAATGGTTTTGAGTCGCCCGGCGAGTTTGGTTTTTGACCTTCAATAGGCTATTTTTGCATATCAGAATATCACGGTAAAGCCGTTTTTTACCCGAAAAAAACAATCTAATGTACACAGAATCAATAAATAAACCCATCAAAGGGATTTCCTATTCGTCTTCCTTAATCAACCTGTTAAAAAGATATCCCGCTCTTTTCAAAAGTCTCGGACAATCAACAGATTACACCACCTTTTTATCGGGACTTAAAGCATTGTCGTTTATGATTTTATCGGAGAGTAAGGCCGCAACAGAATTTTACAAGGGCAATTCAACTGGCGCAAACCTGTTTTCGGCGATTGAATGGAAGTACCTGGCTGCCATTCGTTTGCTGGATTATATAGGGAATTCGGGAAGAAGTTTTGAAGATTTGAACCTGAATAAACGTGTCATCATAAACGAGCCGCTAAAGCCACTTTGGGAATGGATTGCCATGGAGCGGAAAACAGCCGGTGAAGACTATTTTACTGATATGCTTCATCTCTTTAGGCAGCTTACTGGTGATATAAAACATGATTTGCCCGGCAGACCTAAGGTGGAAGAATGGATGAACCGGCATTCTTCAGGATTGGATGAAAGGATTATCCGCCTTCGTGAAGCAAACAAAAAGCGGATTTTACACAACATAATCAGAAGGATTGATAGTGGAATGATTCACAGCGAACGTTATCATTTTCAGCCAGATATGACTTTTGACGAAAAGTACCAACTGGCTTTGCAATGGTGGGAGACCAGCCACTTTCATCTGAAATTTGCAGTTCGTACCCCAGAATTGCTCAACGAAATGCTGGAAAACTCTTTACCTGAAGGAGTTATGGAAATCATGGCACTTGCAAAAGCGAAAAAGATTCCCATTTTTGTCAATCCCTACTATCTTTCCCTTCTGTTGGTGAATCCCCCTGAAGATCTGGTCAACAGCGACCTGGCCATCAGGGATTACGTGTTCATGAGCCGCGACCTGGTGGAGGCCTATGGCTCCATCGAGGCCTGGGAGAAGGAGGATTTTGTTGAACCTGGCAAGCCCAATGCTGCCGGATGGATTCTTCCGACCTACCGCAATCTTCACCGGCGATATCCTGAAGTGGCCATCCTGATACCCGATACGGCAGGGCGTGCCTGCGGCGGATTATGCGTCTCCTGCCAGCGCATGTATGAGTTTCAGAGCGGCCACCTGAATTTTAATATCGAAAAGCTGCTGCCCAAAGAGAACTGGCCCGATAAACTGAGAAATCTGCTGCGCTATTTTGAAAAGGACGCTCAGTTGCGCGATATCCTGATAACCGGCGGAGATGCCCTGATGAGCAGGGATGTATCGCTTCAGCTTATCCTCGATGAAGTCTACAATATGGCATTGAGAAAAAAAGAGGCCAACGAATTCCTTCCTGATGGAGAGAAACTTGCCGAGATGAGCCGTATCAGGCTGGGAACGAGGCTACCGGTTTATCTTCCACAGCGTATCACCCCGCAACTCATCTCAATCCTGAGAGAATTCAGGGAAAAAGCTGAAAAAATTGGATTTTCACAGTTTGTTATCCAGACCCATTTCGAGTCGGCGATGGAGGTTACTCCTGAGTCGCGGTCAGCTGTTGATGCGCTGTTGTCGGCGGGGTGGATAGTGACCAATCAACAGGTCTTCACTGCGGCATCTTCCCGACGCGGCCATACGGCCAGGCTGCGCAAAGCCCTCAATGATATAGGTGTGCTGACCTACTATACTTTTTCGGTAAAAGGCTTCAACGAAAATAAACATAATTTTGCCACAAATGCGCGTACAATGCAGGAGATGGCCGAAGAAAAAATAATCGGAAGATTGCCCGTGAGTATGAGAAAGCCTTTTGCAGGATTTATTGCTGACGGTAGCGAAATGTTACAGAAAATTAGTCAGGTTCGCCACGATGCCGGCATTCCATTTCTGGCTACCGACCGCAGTGTGATGAATCTGCCCGGTGTAGGAAAAAGTCTTACTTTCAGAACTATCGGCATTACCAACGATGGCCGGCGTATTCTCGAGTTTGACCACGACCACGGACGCCGTCATAGCCCCATTATACACCATATGGGAAAAATGGTCATCATCGAGTCGAAATCGGTTGCAGCTTACCTCAGGCAAATGAAGGAATACGGCGAAAATATTGGTGAATACGAAACGCTGTATGGCTATTCCATCGGCGTCACTGAGCCGGTTAACCCTTTGTTCAGCTACCCGGAATACGACTTCGAAGCCACCGGAGAAATAACCAATCTCGAACTAATCCTTTCATAACAATGATAATTTTCGATAAATACGGTTTTACCCAAAACGATCTCACAGCAAGGGCTGAGCAGATCAGGAATATTCAGCTTCCTCATGCTGAAGTACAGGAATTATACGGCAGAATACTTGGACATGTTGATCTTACAACTTTGGAAGGAAGCGACACCAGCGAAAAGATCTCCACACTTTGCCATTATGCTTTGTCCCTGACGGATACCTGTTCAGCAACCGTGGCTGCGGTTTGCATTTACATGCCTTTTGTGGCACAGGCCAGGAAGTTGATGGCGAATACACCCATTGAAGTGGCTACCGTTGCCGGTGGTTTTCCTTCCGGTCAGTTGCCCGTTCATCTCAAAGTGAATGAAGTCCGTTTTGCCGTTGAGCAAGGCGCTGATGAGGTGGATGTGGTGATTTCACGCAGCCTTGCATTGACCGAAAAATGGGATGTACTCAGGGATGAAATCTCTCAAATGAAGGCAGCCTGCGGAAAGATCCGGATGAAGGTAATCCTTGAAACCGGTGAACTGGAGAGTGTTGCTAAAATCCGCAAAGCCTGTGAATGCGCCATTCTTGGCGGCGCCGATTTCCTGAAAACCTCTACCGGAAAAATTAAACCTGCCGCCACCCCTGAGGCTTTCCTCATCATGCTCGATACCATCAGGGAGTACCATCATAAAACCGGCAAAATGATCGGTATTAAACCCGCAGGTGGAATTGCCGGAACTGACGATGCCATGCACTATTATTTAATGGTGAAGGAAGTTCTTGGTGAGGCCTGGCTGAATAAGGCGTGGTTCAGGATTGGCGCCAGCAGGCTAGTGGGAAATCTCGTTGAAATCCTTCGCTAAAGCCTTTTTACTTGTTGAAATACAGCGATTTATCATTTGAATCACTTTGATGCCGCTTTATCATCACGAGCGAAATTTTTTATGCCAATGGATTTTTCCAACTAAATGTGTGCTGTAAGATTTTGAAAGAACTATTGTAACCAATTGAAATATAAATATTTAGATAGAATTTAATCCGAATTCAAGCCTGAAAGTTAAATACAGATTTTTCATGATGTAACATCCAAACCACTCCTCACGTCATACCCCCGAAATTTAAACAAATCCATCATGAAAAATAAAATTCAAACTCTGTCAGCGCTGTTTATTCTCGTGTTCGTTCTGTTCGCAACGGGCAATTTAACAGCGCAAAGGTTAACAGGCAACAAAAACGTGGTAAGTCAGGAGCGCGAAGTTGACGCCTTCACCGGAATTGAAGCCGGCGGCGCCTTTGTGGTCTATTTGACCATCAAAGATCAAACAAGCGTGGTCATCGAATCCGACGAAAATCTCCTGGATGCCATTGAGACCAAAGTTCAGGGAGGCAAGTTGAAAATCAATTCGTCCGGTATCCGGAATGCAACGAAGCTAAACATCTATGTTACAGCTCCGCAAATTAGCTATATCAACCTGAGTGGTGCTGCCAAGCTGGAATCTAATAATGCACTTAAGGCCGAAGCAATTGAGATTATCGCATCAGGCGCTTCCGAAATTGATGTTGAGGTGAACACCGATGTGCTGACGGTGAATGCCAGCGGCGCCTCCGACGTTGACCTCAGTGGTAATGCCGGTCAAAGCAACATCACCGCCAGCGGGGCTTCCAATGTCAAGGCAAAGGAGCTGATAACCCAATCTTCTGATGTTAAAGCAAGCGGCGCCTCCAATGTAACGGTTAACGCAACCGAAAACGTGAATACCGAAACAAGCGGCGCCAGCGATGTCAGGATTTTGGGCGAGCCCAGCATAGACAATAAAGGCAAAGGTACAAGCACCACCAAAACCGTGGTGGTGGAGGAAGATGGCAAATACACCAAGGTTACCGCGGCAGGAATTAATATTGAAGTAATTGACGACGACTCCACCGTGGTTACTGTCGGCAATAAGTCGCTGGTAGTGGATGAGAAAGGAAATGTTTCGTACAAAAAGGGGAAGAGGGAAAAATTCAACGGGCATTGGGCCGGAGTTGACCTTGGCGTGAATGGTTATGTTGATAACAATTTCAATATTGCAATGCCGTCTGGCTATGATTTTCTTGACCTTAGCTATGAAAAATCCATAGATGTCGGAATCAATTTCTTCGAGCAGGATTTCAACCTTGTAAATAACAAATTCGGTGTGGTTACTGGTTTGGGGTTGCGCTGGAATAATTACCGGTTCGATGACAGACAACTGGTTCTGGTAAACGATTCAGCGCTGATTTACGGTTATACCGATAATACTACAAACTGGAAAAAAAGTAAGGTAGTGAATAATTACCTGACTCTGCCTTTATTGTTTGAATACCAGACCAATCCTAATTCAAATGTGAACAGCTTTCATGTCGCGGCCGGTATGATTTTGGGATGGCGTTTCCGCACATGGACCAAAATGATGGAAAAAGATGATGAACGGAATGTTACCAAAGACCGGGAATCCTTCCACATGAGTCCCTTCAAATACGATGTTACAGCCAGGATCGGCTGGGGAGTGCTGAATCTTTACGGAACCTACTCACTCAATACTTTGTTCAAAAGTGGCGAAGGCCCCGAACTCTATCCTTTCGCAATTGGGCTCTCCTTTTCAGGTTGGTAAGACCTGTTGCATAAATGAAAATAAAGAAGCGGTGAAAGCCGCTTTTTTTATTTATCGGAGGAAAACCTCCAAATCAGCCTATCCCACTGAAAGATAGCGCTTTCGGAAAGCGAATTGGTCTGCGCGCGCAATAGTATACATCAAGCTGATTTTCAGGTTTCGAAAAAATAACGTTTCAAACCGGTGGCTGTCAAATCACGCTTTTCGTTTACATTTGCGACCTGATGATTTGGTAAATTCGTTATCGAAAAATCCTCAAACATGCAAAAGTCAGAAAAGGCTAAATTACTCAACAGTTTCTATTACCCGGCGCTGATTGTCGGTGTAATGTGGCTGGTTAAAGTTATTGAATTGATTTCGGGGAATGAACTGGTGTGGTTAGGAGTGTTTCCGCTGAAGCTCAAAGGTCTTACTGGCATTATCACTGCGCCTTTCATCCACGCTGATATGGCGCACCTTACGGCCAACAGCTTTCCAATGCTGGTGCTTGGATCGTTGTTGTTTTATGTTTATCGGAGCATCGCCTGGCGGGTTTTGGTTCTGTCCTGGATCCTTACCGGTTTTTGGGTTTGGGTTCTTGGACGAGAATCTTATCACATCGGAGCAAGCGGGGTGGTTTACTCGCTGGCGTTTTTCCTCTTTTTCAGCGGTATATTCCGCAAAGACAATCGCTTGCTTGCCGTAACATTTCTGGTAGCCTTTTTATATGGAAGCATGGTCTGGGGGATTTTTCCCGAACTTTTTCCTCAAAAAAATATCTCCTGGGAATCGCATCTGATGGGAATGGTAGCCGGCATTGTCCTGGCTTATTTCTATCGCAACGAGGGAGGCCCGGAGCGCAAGCTGTACAGTTGGGAAATGGTTGACGAACCGGATGAGGATGACGACCCGGATGCCTACTGGAAAGTTAAACCTGTCCAAAAAAAGGAACCTGAACCCGGGCAAAACAAAGAGGTTACTCAGATTAACTATGTTTACAGGGAATCATCTAAACCAGAAGAAAATACAGATCAATCACCAAAATCATCTATCTAAAATGAAAGAAGTTTACATCATTTCGGCAGCGCGTACACCCATCGGAAGTTTTGGGGGTGCGTTATCTTCGTTTACGGCAACCCAGCTGGGTGCAGAGGCTATCAAAGGGGCTATTTCGAAAGCGGGCATCACTCCGCAGGATGTGGATGAAGTGCTGATGGGCAATGTGCTATCGGCTAACCTCGGGCAGGCACCGGCAAGGCAAGCGGCACTTTTTGCAGGCTTACCCGATACGGTCCATTGCACCACGATTAACAAAGTCTGCTCGTCGGGATTAAAAACCGTTATGTTTGGCGCCCAGTCCATTATGCTTGGCGACAACGATGTGGTGGTAGCCGGCGGGATGGAAAGCATGTCCAATGTGCCGCATTACATCAGTAGTGTGCGCAAAGGCATGAAACTGGGGCACGGTCAGTTGGTTGATGGCATGATTAAGGACGGGCTGTGGGACGTTTACCACGACTATCACATGGGAAATGCTGCCGATAATACGGCCAGGGCCAAAGGAATCAGCCGCGAAACTCAGGATGCGGTCGCTATCGAATCTTACAAAAGAGCAGCAAATGCTGTCCAGGAAGGAAAGTTCAAGCCTGAAATCGTGTCGCTGGAGCTAAAAACCAAAAAAGGTATCACATTGATCGGGGAGGATGAAGAGTACAAAAACGTCAATTTCGAAAAAATTCCTGAGCTGAAACCGGTATTCAGTAAAGAAGGAACCGTTACGGCTGCAAATGCATCAACGATAAACGATGGCGCTGCTGCACTGGTGCTGATGAGTAAGGAGAAAGCACAGGAACTCGGCGTGCAACCCCTGGCCAGAATTCTCGGGTATGCCGATGCCGAGCAGGCGCCGGAATGGTTCACAACTGCACCATCCAAAGCAATCCCGAAAGCGATAGCCAAAGCCGGGCTCACGCTTGATCAGATAGATTTTTTCGAGATCAACGAAGCTTTTGCAGTGGTTTCGATTGCCGCTATGCAAGACCTCAACCTCGATCCTGCAAAGGTGAAT
>Ga0116204_1000186_pt1 | contig 32600 bp, 29 predicted proteins | sample LakKivwa52mmetaG_FD_94481 | JGI IMG/M metagenome (GOLD analysis project Ga0116204, IMG submission 94481) | Anoxic lake water microbial communities from Lake Kivu, Rwanda to study Microbial Dark Matter (Phase II) - Lake Kivu water 52m metaG | ecosystem: Environmental > Aquatic > Freshwater > Lake... | reverse complement strand
CAGTGAGAGCAGCCCTAAGTGGCGCAATCAGGCAGTGATGGATGCGTATCAGTTTGGTAATTGAATTTTTAATCTCTTATGCCTGTCTGGTAGCAGACAGGTATTTGTCTTTTTTTAAAGGACTCTCCAAAGTAGTCCTGCGGACCTTGGGAGACATTTATCCTTTTCCTTTGGATGCCTTCAGCAGAAAATTCTGCAAAAAAAAGCAAGAAATAGAAAGTATACCCTAAAGAACGGATGATTACTTAAAATCCTTCTTAAGCTGATCTACCCATGCATTGATGCGGCCAGAGGTGAGTTTCGGCTGGTTGTCTTCGTCAATTACCAGCCCTACGAACTTACCGTCAACCACGGCTTCTGATTCGTCGAACTGATAACCTTCTGTTGGCCATTCACCAACGATAGTGGTTTTGCCGGAAATAGCCTTCCAGATTACGCCGGGGCCATCTGCAAAGCTATCGGGGAAGTTTTCCTGGTCGCCAAGGCCGAAGATGGCTATTTTTTTTGTTCTCAAATCTGCGTTTTGCAGGGTTTCGATGAAATCTTCCCAGTCGTCCTGCATTCCGCCGATATCCCAGGTGGATGTGCCAAGGATGAGGTAAGGGAATTTTTTCAGGTCTTCGGCAGTTGCGTCAGAGACATTTATGGTGACGGCCTGGTCGCCAAACGACCTGGCAATGAGTTCTGCTACTTTTTCGGTGTGGCCGGTAGATGAGCCGTAAAATATTCCGATTTTAGCCATGATGAATTTTTATTATGTTTTTTATTTTTTCAGAAAACTATCAAGTCGTCTAAAGAACAGGGTTACGGTTGTTTTGTTCAGAAGGAAACGAGGCAGCAAAAATAATGTATCTGTTGATTGGGAAATGTGCCCTGGTTGATATGATGGCAAAAACGGTGACCTGACAAAGGTTTTTTTGGCAGGAAATTGATCACCAAAAAAAAATCCTCTATTTTTGCAGCCGATTTATTGCACGGGCATTTAACTCAGTTGGTTCAGAGTGTCACCTTGACAGGGTGGAAGTCACTGGTTCGAGTCCAGTAATGCCCACAGAAAAATGATTCATCAGCCTGATAGTGAGCACTTTCAGGCTTTTTTATTTATCTTTCTGCGCTACTCTTTCATTACAAAACCGAACAATCCTACCTTTAGCAGCTGAGGATACAATAGTTTTTATTTCCTTTGGTTAATTTTTGATGCAGCCTTATGCGGAGAAATCTTTTCATTAGTTCTATTACATTAAATAAGAAGAGGTTATGAAAAAGTCAGCTAACAGGGCACTTCTGCTTTTAATCCTCCCGCTGGGTCTTTTTACAGCGTTTCATGAAGCAAGAAGCCAGGACGCAACTGCTATCATCAGGCAGGTGGATGAAAACATGCGTGGCGAGGCTTCCTACAACGAAATGACCATGACCACGGTGCGTCCGCGCTATTCGAGGGAAATAACAATGAAAGGCTGGTCGCTGGGAAACGATTACTCGCTGATCGTGGTCACGGCGCCGGCGAGAGATAACGGAACCGCCTTTCTGAAAAGGAAAAATGAGATTTGGAATTATGTTCCGACCATTGACCGGACGGTGAAAATGCCTCCCTCGATGATGTCGCAGTCGTGGATGGGATCGGATTTTACGAACGACGATCTTGTTAGAGGGATCTCGATAGTGGATGATTATACCCATACCTACCTTGGTACCGAAGTGATTTACGGGCGCAACTGTCATATCATCGGGCTGAAGCCAAAACCAGACACACCAGTAGTTTACGAATATGTGGTGTACCGGATTGATGCTGAGTATCTGCTACCCGTAAAGGTTCAGAACTACGACGAAACCGGCGCATTGGTCAACACAGTGCATTTCAGGGATTTCACCCGGATGGGCGGACGTCTTTTGCCGGCCACCATGGAGATGATCCCAGAAAACAAAACGGGCAACAGCACGATAGTTACCACAACCAAAGCTGATTTTGGAATAAAGCTAACCGAGGCGTTTTTCTCCATGCAGAATCTTACAACCGTCAAATAGATATCGCCATGAAAATGCTTTTTACACTGGCGTGGCGTAATTTGTGGCGGAACCGGAAACGAACTTTGATCACCATCAGTTCGGTACTTTTTGCTGTGCTGCTGGCAATCGTTTTTATCTCGTTCGAAAATGGTTCCTACGAGCGGATGATTGACAGTATGGTGAAACTGAGCACAGGGTATATCCAGGTGCAGGATGTGCTTTACGAGGAGGAGCCCTCGATAGACAACAGCCTGCTTTACAGCGAAGAACTGAAGGAAACGCTCGCCGGTTTTTCCGATCAGATTTCTTACATCGTTCCGCGTATTCAGAATTTTGCCTTAGCCGCAACCGAAAGTCAGACCCGCGGAAGTTTGGTTGTGGGTATTGACCCAATGAGCGAGACTAAGATGAACGATCTGGACAGAAAGCTAATCAGTGGTGAGTTCCTGCAAGCCGGGGACGATGGGGTATTACTGGCCAAAGGATTGGCAGAAATTCTGAAAATGCACCCGGGCGACACGATGATTCTTCTTGGACAGGGGTTCCAGGGAACAACCGCTGCAGGCAGATTTGCGGTGAAAGGTATCGTTGACCTGAAGATTCCGGAAATGAACAACAACACAATCTACATGTCGCTGAGCGGGGCACAGTGGTTTTATGGTGCCGATAATAGACTTACCTCACTGATAATCATGCCGGTAAATCCTGATAAAACCCATCAACTTGCAGCAGCCATTGCTAAAAAGACCGACCCTGAATGGTACAAGGTAATCACCTGGGAAAACCTGCTGGCAGATCTGCTGAAGCTGATGAAGTTTGACCAGGCAGGTACAAAAATTATGGTTATGATACTTTACATCGTCATCGCATTCGGACTTTTCGGCACCATCATCACCATGATGATCGAAAGGCAGCGGGAATTTGCCATGCTGATTTCGATTGGCCTAAAGAGAAGCCAGCTTGCGGTAATATCGTTTTTCGAAACGCTGATGATCAGTTTAATCGGGGTGATTGCCGGAATGATAGCCTCCATTCCCTTAGTGATCTAGTTTCGGTTGCATCCTATCCAGCTTACCGGCGAGATGGCTCAGGCGATGATTGACTATGGATTTGAGCCTGTTATGCCATTTTCGGCCGACCCTCAGGTGTTTGTATCGCAAGCACAGATAGTGCTGGTGATTTCGCTGATTACTTTCATTTATCCCGCTTACAAGATTTTCAGGCTAAACATCACAGAAGCAAAACAATAAACCATGAAAATGCTCATCAAATTGGCGTGGCGCAATATATGGAGGAACCCAAGACGCAGCCTGGTCATGATCTTCGCAGTGATGATCGGGCTTTGGGCGGGCGTTTTTGTGGCCTCGATCACCACCGGGCTGATGGAGCAACGGTTTCGTACCAGCATTCAGCAGCAGTTTTCGCACATCCAGATACACAACCCCGATTACCTCAAAGAGAACAATGTCGTTCACCGGATTGACGAATGGGAGTCGTTGGGCAAAGAAATATCAGAGAATGAGAATGTTAAGGCTTTCACTATGCGAACGCTGGTAAGGGGGATGATTGCAAGTTCCAACCTTACTACCGGGATAAAAATCAATGGTATTGACCCTGAAATGGAGGCTCAGACCACAGGGTTGAATGAAAATGTGATTGAAGGAAGCTACCTTGCCGGGGAGGAAAAGAGCCCGATTCTGATTGGCCGGAAGCTGGCGGATAAAATGAAGGTAAGAATCGGGTCGAGGGTAGTGGTAACGTTTCAGGATACCAGCGGCGAACTCACTTCCTCATTGTTCAGGGTCTGCGGCATCTACCAGACTTCCAATACGCTGAATGACGAACTAAATGCTTATGTACTTCAGCAGGATCTGAATGAAATTGTTGCCGGTGATATGATTATCAACCAGTTGGCATTGATTTGCCACGATCTTGACTCGGTTAACAAAGTTGCACTGCATTTTCAATCCCGGTACAGCCATCTTACCGTCAGAACGTGGAAGGAGATCTCGCCGGAACTGAGTTATATGCAGGAGATGACTGGTGTGATGATGACGGTGATTCTTCTGGTGATACTGCTTGCACTGGCTTTTGGGCTGCTCAACACTATCCTGATGTCGGTTTACGAACGGATCAGAGAACTGGGTATGCTAATGGCTATCGGGATGAATAAAAGGCGGATTTTCGGGATGATACTGATGGAAACCCTGTTTATTACGCTGACAGGAGGATTAGGCGGGATGCTATTCGGCATCGTCACCATCAGGCTTTTTCATTTTACGGGGATTGACTTTGCCACGGTCGGTGGCGATTCGCTGAATGATTTTGGCTTTGATTCAGTGGTGTATCCATCGCTTGACCCATCATTTTTCTTTACCGTAACCCTGTTAACCATATTTACTGCACTGATTACCTCGATATACCCGGCAATCAGGGCGCTGAGGCTGAATCCTTCTGAAGCCATAAGAAAGGACTGATCTTGTAACAACAAAACCTGATAAAATGATCATCATACAAACGGAAAACCTCTCCAGGACATACAACGACAATGCGTTGCCTGTTCAGGCACTGAAAGATATTACACTCACCTTCGGGCAAAGCGAATTCACGGCCATAGTGGGACCTTCAGGAAGCGGGAAGACCACCCTGCTCAACATGCTTGGAGGACTTGACAGGCCAACGGAAGGTAAAATCTGGATTGGCGGCACAGAGATCAGCCGGATAAAAGATTCCCAACTGATTGATTTCAGGCTGCATAACATCGGGTTTGTATTTCAATCCTACAACCTTTTACCGGTGATGACCGCACTCGAAAATGTCTCTTTTATCATGCTGCTGCAAAAGAGAGATCGCAAAGAGATTGAAGAAAGGGCACGAGAGATGCTCATCCAGGTGGGTCTGGAAGACAAAATCCATGTTCGCCCATCAAAGCTTTCGGGAGGGCAACAACAAAGGGTTGCCGTTGCCAGGGCGCTGGCATCGAAGCCTAAGTTCGTCCTTGCCGACGAACCGACTGCCAATCTTGATACCGCTTCCGCTTTCAACCTGCTCGACATCATGCAAAAACTCAACAGGGAGGAAAAAATCACACTGATCTTCTCCACGCACGACCAAAGAGTGATCGAACGGGCAAAACGGGTTATTACCCTGGTGGATGGGCGGGTGACAAGCGATGAATATTTTGACCGTTAAATGTTTGCCCGGTGAGAAAATTGATGATTATCGGTTCTATCCTGCTGGTTTTCCTTAATACACAGGGAAAAGGGCAGGCTTCTTCACCAGAGTTCAGTCCTCATTTTGGGGTGAAAGGATACCTGAAGGAACTGCCACTGGTTACTTTGGACGAAAATTTTTCCAACCCTACAGTCATCAACATACTGCACAACAGATTGAATATGAGGCTGGATGTGTTGAAAAATCTTCATATTGCCCTCGAAGGACGTAACCGGTTGTTGTACGATGAGAATTTTCGTATGAATCCTTCCTACAAAGATCTTGTGGATGATGATCGGGGTTTGGTTGATATGTCGTGGGTTTGGCTTGCCGATGGCGCCTGGCTTGGACATACGATGGTTGACCGGTTTTACGCTGACTGGCAGCATGGGCAATGGCAGGTTAGAGCCGGAAGGCAAAGGATCAACTGGGGAATAAATATGGTTTCGAACCCAAACGATCTTTTCAATGTCTATTCCTTTTTTGATTTCGATTATGAAGAACACCCCGGAACAGATGCCCTGAGGATTCAGTACCACTGGGGGCATTTGTCGAGAATGCAACTTGCTGTGAGCCCCGGAAAGTCATGGCAAGAGAGCGTTGCAGCAATTATGCTGAATTTCAATCAAAATGCTTTTGATATCCAGACGCTTGCTGGTGTTTACCGCAATCGCCTTGCCTTGGGAGGAGGATGGAGCGGCAACCTCCTGGGCGCAGGATTTAAAGGAGAAGCCACCTGGTTTTACGACATCGAAAGGAACGCTGTCCTGCGGCGGGGCAATGTGGTAGCGGCGGTGGGTGCAGACTATCTTTTCAATAAAGGAACTTATGGGGCGATTGAAGCACTTTATAACGGTGGTTATAATCGCGATTCGACACAACAAATCATAATTACAGAGCCACTCAGGCCGGATGATATCATGTTTTCGGAGTTTGCTTTTACAGCGAGTGTGAGTCATCCATTCTCGCCGGTGGTAACAGCAGGAATCACCGCAATGGTTCTTCCCGACATCAGGTCGGCGTTCATTTCGCCGAATTTTAACTGGAATATGTTTACAAACGTTGATGTTGGCCTGCTGGCGCAGGTTTACACTTCAAAAGAGGAATCTATATTTTCAGATGCCGGTTCGCTTTGGATGCTTTCCCTGAAATACTCGTTTTAGGGTTTATTCAATGCTAAAAATTACCGATGTTGTCTGGAAAAAATGGCTTTAAGATAACCATATTGTTCGACGTTTGAAGTTGGACGTTCGGGGCTTAAAGATTTAGCGTTCATTCACCCATTTCCCCATTCACCCATTTCCCCTTTTCCCCATTCCCGAAAACCTACAGGCTACTTTCCCGATCAATGAATTCCCTTTAAAAAGTGAGGTTTAGTAATCCTCTCCAGGCATTACACCCTCTTCGTAGTAACGTTCCACAACCACTTTGGCATCCTGCAAATCTTCCCGGTCAACAAAAACACGGACGGATCCTACTGTATCAGCTGCATTTTGCATGGGAGCATCCATACCCCAGATTTCATCTCCAAGATAGGCTTCAATTTCATTATCTGAGAGCATTTCCCTGATAAGTTCAGCCTGCCAGGCCGTCCCTGAAAAAATTTCAACTGGCTTTATGTTTTCTGTAGTGCCCATAATACTTCGTTTTAGTATGTTTTTCTAAGAACACGCTCAAAGATATAAAAACATTCAAAGCAACGATTAAATTGTTAGTAATTTTTTGTTGACCAGTTATTTAAACAGAAATGCAGTAAAACGGTTCAGTTCTGCAGATGAAAATATCCTGTGGTAACGTGATAAAGGCCGGGTGGTTACACTATTTTCCCAGCCTCAATCCGGTTGCTGCTAAAGGATTATTTTTGTGCGAAATTGAAGAGGATGAAAAACGTTTACCTGATAGGCTACATGGGGGCAGGCAAATCAACCGCCGGCAAGCAGCTTGCCCGGTTGCTCGGGTACTCTTTCATTGATCTTGACAGAGCGTTTGAGGAGAATTTCAGAATTAGTATCATGGATTTTTTTGAGAAATATGATGAAGCCGCATTCAGGATTCTTGAGCGCAGATTACTTGAAACGACTTTTACGATGGAGAGTCATGTTATTTCAACCGGCGGAGGAACAGCCTGTTACAGCGACAATATCCATCTCATCAATCAACATGGTATCTCCGTGTACATTCATATGCATCCTGATTCGCTCTTTGCGAGGCTGAAGAATGCAAGGCGCCCGCGTCCGCGGATTTCTGATCTGAATGATGAGGAGTTAAAAGTTCAGATTGACCGGGATATGAATGACAGGGCGAGGCTTTATCAACAGGCACATTATCACATTAAGGGTGAAAGTCTCGACTTTAAAGCGCTTGCGCTGCTGGTTGCGCCTGCGCTGGGGATAGCTTTGTCAGGAGAGTGACGTTCTCAACATGGTGGGTTTGCGGGAACATATCCACCGGCTGGATTTTGTCCAATGAATACTTTTCGGATAGAAGCGCAATATCTCTGGCTTGTGTTGCCGGGTTACAACTGACGTAAACGATCTTTTGTGGGGCAATACGAAGCAGTTGTTCAATCACTTTGGGATGCATCCCGGACCGCGGCGGATCGGTAATTACGACATCCGGCTGGCCGTGGCGGTGTACAAAATCCTCATTCAGGGTAGCGGCAATATCTCCCATAACAAAATCAGTGTTGGAAATTCCATTAAGTCGCGAGTTTTCGAAAGCATCGGCAATGGCCTCGGGAATGTACTCGATCCCGATAACCTTTTTCACCTGGCCTGCAATGAAGTTAGTGATGGTTCCTGTTCCGCAATAGAGATCGTACACCAGTTCATGACCTTCGAAAGCTGCAAAACTCCGTGCGGTTTCGTACAACACCTGAGCCTGCAGCGGGTTGGTCTGGTAAAACGACAATGGACCGATTTTGAAACTCAGGTGATCCATCTGCTCGGTGATGTAGGGCTTACCGGCAACGAGTCTAAGTTGCAAGTCATTAATGGTGTCGTTTTTCTTTGGGTTAATAACCGTAAAGAGGGAGTTGATTTCGGGGAAGGCTGCCATGAGTTGAGCGGTCAGGTTGCTGATCTCCGGATCATCATCATATCCAAAGGCAAGTATTACCATAGTTTCGCCGGTGGAGGTCGTCCGGATGGTAACATTGCGAAGAAATCCTCCGTGAATCCGTGCATCATAAAAAGTAAGGCTGCGTTCGATTCCGTAATCTTTCAGAAATAGCCTGATACTGTTGGATGGTTCGCGTTGCAGGTAACAATTCCCGATATCCACAATCCGGTCGAACATCCCCGGAAGGTGCATCCCCACTCCATTGGCGTTGGTAATCTTCCCTTCGACTTTTTCATTTTCAGAAAGCCATTTGCGGTTGGAGAAGGAGAATTCCAGTTTGTTTCGGTAGAAATATTGCTCCGAAGAGGGTTTGATCGGCTCAAACGGCGGGATAGTCAATTTCCCGATTCGTTGAAAATTATCTATCACCTGCTTTTGCTTAAGGAAAAGCTGCTCATCGTAGCTGAGATGCTGCCATTTGCAACCTCCGCAAAGTCCGAAATGCACACAACGGGGTTCAACTCTTTTTTCAGAAAGTTGGTGGTACTTGATGATCGTTCCTTCGTAAAACGACTTCTTCTTTTTTATAACCTTGATGTCCACCACATCGCCGGGTGCGGCAAAAGGGACAAAAATCACCATCGAATCCACTCGGGCAATGGCTTTGCCTTCAGCGCCGGCATCCAGTATTTCGATCTGCTCGAATACAGGCTGTTCAAATTTCTTTTTTCTTCTTCCTGACATGTAGAGGGTCGATTGCTAATTTTTGGTTTGCTGCTTTTATCTAAAAAATTCCAAATGACAATAAACAAATGACAAATAAATCCCAATTAAAAAAATCCAAATCAAAACATTTCGGGAGAGTTTCTATTATATTATCTTGATTATCAATGCTTTTTATTGAATGATTTTCTATTTTCCGAATTGCCGGTATCAGATTATAACCCATTGTCGTTTTTCACAACGGTTGGAACTATTCAATGAGGCCTCTCCCCGATTTTACGATCTGGCCACTTTCTTTCAGATCGTTAATCAGCTTATCCAGCACACCGTTGATAAAAACCCGGCTCTTGGGCGTGCTGTAGATTTTTGCCATCTCAATTATCTCATTCATCGTTACCTTGATGGGGATTGAAGGAAATTCAGTCAGTTCGGTCAACCCCATTTTCAGGAGTATTATATCCATTAGCGTAATGCGGTTCAGTTCCCAGTTACTGGCCTTTTCCTCAATGAGTTGTTCGTAGGATTTGCTCCGCAGGATCGTTTTATGAAACAGCCGGATCATGTATTTTTTATCTTCGTCCGGATCATCTTTCCCATCTGTATTGTAAAGTTCAGGCAGGGATTGAAGGTTGTCCTGCTTTGCTGTGAGGCTGCCGATGATTTTCAATGCGCAGTAATTGGCGATATCAATGTCGTTAGCCCAGTAAACGCTGATCTCTTCATAATGAGACTCGAGCAACTCGTTGTCCATCAGCAGTCCCGTAAAAATATCGTTCATCAGCTTACGGTCTTCGTCAAAACTCTTTTTGGGATTCTCCATATAGGTTTTATACCGGGATGAATCGCGCAAATCATTGTAACAGCGCCTTACAAGCTCCTCCTGGTCAACCCAGTTGATTTTGTAGGCATCCTTGCGCCTTAAGTAATCACGATTCTGGGTCAGTTTTTCGATAAAGAGATTGTCAACGAATTTGGTGTTGGGGTTGAGGTCGTCCTGTGTAGGATAGAATTTTTTCTTGTTGTCCTCAATTCTCCTGGTGGCAAATTTCACGATTTCGACAAGGAAGGAGAGTTGGTAAATGGCCAGCTCGTAGATACGTTCGGTACTTCTGAGCATGTTTTTCTCTGCGATCGGGAGCTCAATCTCATCATCAATGAAATAAGCGTAGAGCGCCTGCAGCGCTTTGATTCTTAAATGCCTTCGGGTGAGCATAAAATGTAAGAACAGGTTTGATGGTAAATTTTAACGCGGCAAAAGTAGCTATTTTTTACTGCCATTTTTTTTAATTCTATTCAAAATTTCCTTGTTGACAGGATTAATACATATTTTTGCAATACTAAAACCCAAAAGATAGATCAAAATGGAAGATTCGTTTAACAGGGACAACAGGGAGGATGTATACTCACTGGTTGTCAGGGCAGGCAAAAGGACTTACTTTTTCGACGTAAAGGAGACCAGGGCTGGCGAAAAATATCTCACCATTACCGAAAGCAAACGGAGGTTCAGCGCTGATTCGGGCAAGTTCTTCTATGAAAAGCATAAGATTTTTCTGTACAAGGAAGATTTTGAGAAGTTTTCGCACGGTCTTGAGGGAGTTATTGGTTTTATTAATACCGGCAAAAAGCCTGATATAGCCCCCACCCCATTTGCGGAAGCTGATGAAGAGGATTTTGGTTTCGGCGATTTTAAGGTTGACACTCCGGAAAACGAAGAGGAGCATTCTTAGGCTGATTTGGTTATCTTTTTCGGATTGATGCCTGGCAGGGGAAGTGGGAAGCTGAAAACAGTCACCGGGCAGTAATCTGGGATTACAGGTTAAAACCATTGGTGTGCAGGTTGGTTTTGCAGTCTAATCGCCTAATTTTCAATTGAACAATCCGGCGCTGTCCGCATTTGAGCGGTATTCAACAATGCCAGTTCCCGGCTTTGTGTTGATTTCTTTTTAAAACATCAATCTTTACCGAGCGTTTATTGTCTTAATTTTGCACCCCAAAACCGAGCAGAATTTTATGGGAAAAGTTATCGCTATTGCCAATCAGAAAGGAGGAGTCGGGAAGACTACCACAGCCATTAACCTGAGTGCGGGTTTCGCTGTTCTGGAGTACAAAACGCTTCTGATTGACGCTGATCCTCAGGCCAATTCAACCTCTGGCCTTGGTCATGACCCCCGCAATGTGCAGACCAGCATCTACGAATGTATTATTGACGACCTCGACCCGTCAAAAACCATACTGCACACCACTACACCTAATCTCGATATTATTCCTGCGCACATTGACCTCGTTGGTGCTGAAATTGAGATGATTAACATGCCCAACAGGGAAAAAATGATGAAGAGGGCGATTGATAAGATTAAGGATGACTACGCTTTCGTCATTGTGGATTGCTCACCCTCGCTGGGACTGGTTACCGTGAATGCGCTGGCTGCGGCCGATTCCGTCATCATTCCCGTGCAATGCGAGTACTTTGCGCTTGAAGGGCTGGGTAAATTACTCAACACCATCAAAATCGTCCAGTCGCGCATGAACCAGAGCCTTGATATTGAAGGAATTTTGCTGACTATGTACGATTCGAGGCTGCGCCTTGCCAAACAGGTGGTTGAAGAGGTAAGGACGCATTTTCAGCAGATGGTTTTCGATACCATCATCCACCGTAACACCAAGCTGGGCGAGGCGCCAAGCTTCGGCGAAACCATCATCATGCACGATGCTGAATCCACAGGGGCTGTTAATTACCTTAACCTTGCCAGAGAGATTCTGCAAAAGAACAAAATGACAAAAATTACCAAAAACGAAATTGCATCTGATCTTTTGAATTAACATGAATAAACCAAGAAAAGGCTCGCTGGGAAGGGGACTTGAGGCCATTTTGCAAAGCCCCGAAACAGATATCACCTCCAAAGATATTTCCGGAAACTACGTTGTTGGCGCCATCGCTGATATTGCCATCGAAAAGATCGAAACCAATCCTTTCCAGCCCCGCAACCAGTTCGACGAAGAAGCGCTGAACGAACTGGCCGATTCCATACGTGAACAGGGGATTATCCAGCCCATTACCGTTCGGAAACTTGGCTACGACAAGTACCAGATTATCTCGGGCGAGCGCCGCTACCGTGCTTCTAAAATTGCCGGACTCACCGAAGTACCATGTTACATAAGAGTGGCCAACGATGAGGAGATGCTCGAACTGGCGCTGATCGAAAATATTCACCGCCAGGATCTTAACGCCATCGAAATCGGCATCAGCTATCAGCGGTTGCTCGAGGAGTGCAACCTAACCCAGGAAGAACTGAGTAAAAGGGTTGGTAAGCAAAGATCTACGATATCAAATTACATCCGTTTGCTGAAACTTCCGGCTGAAGTCCAGGTTGCGCTGCGCGACAATCACATCACCATGAGTCATGCCCGCACTATCATCAGCCTCGAAGAGCGGGACGATCAGTTGAAATTACTCGCCGACATACTGCACAATGAGCTTTCGGTACGCGACATCGAGCAAAAGGTAAAGATTGCCCGGAAAGTGAAAGTAAAAAAACGCCCGTCAGCTTTGCCTGAAAAATTTCTCAACTTTACCAATACGATCTCGGCTGAGCTAAAGACCCCGGTGGTTTTGAAGAAAAATACCAAAGGAAAGGGAACCATCGTTATCAGCTTTTCTTCGGAAGAAGAGTTCGACAGAATAGCCTCCTACCTCGCCAGATAGTTCAATGTCTGCTCATCAATAAATTGTGATTGCTTGAAACATTCACGGGTCATAAACGGGATTACCAGATTGACGCTGATGCTATTGCTGACAATAGTTTCGGTACAAATGTCCGGTCAGAATCAGGATTTTCCCGAATTAACGGAACCGATGAAGGTACATTCGCCAAAAAAAGCCAGCATCTACTCAGCTGTTTTGCCCGGACTCGGACAGGCCTACAATAAAAAGTACTGGAAAATCCCTATAATTTATGCCGGGTTCGGCACGCTCTTTTATTTCATCAGCGTAAATGGTTCGGAATATCGCGAATTCAAGGAAGCCTATAACATTGTGTATGCCGGCGACACGGCTGAGTATAGCAATAACGCCTATGTTGTGCGTTACAATGCCAACCTCGACCAGTTGAGGGAGGGACGAAACTATTACCGGCGCAACCTTGAGCTGACCTATATCCTGACCGGCGTTTTGTACATCCTCAACATCATTGATGCTTCCGTTGATGCGCATCTTTATGATTTTGACATCAGCGAGGATCTGAGCATGCGCATTGAGCCGTCGCTGAGCAACCAACCCTATTTCGCCTCCCGACCCACACCCGGAATATCTATCAAACTAAAATTGTAAAAAACATGAAACTGGCGCTATCAGGCTACGGGAAAATGGGTAAAGCCATCGCAACCATTGCTACAAAGCATGGGCATCAAATTATCGCCACCATTGACACCAATAGTGATTGGGATGATAATAACGAGATGATTTCGCAGGCTGAGGTGGTTATTGATTTTTCGACGCCATCGTCGGTTGTAGCCAATATCCGCCGTTGTTTCGGCCTGAAAATCCCCGTAGTTTGCGGCACAACAGGCTGGGACAATGATCTTGAGATCATCAAAGATGAGTGCATTTCTTCAGGCAACACGCTGTTCACTGCCCCCAACTTCAGCATTGGCGTCAACATTTTCTTATTCCTGAACCGATATCTTGCCGGGATGATGAATGCTGTAACTGAATATGACAGCGAAATTAAAGAGATCCATCACATCCACAAACTTGATGCACCCAGCGGAACGGCAAAACTGCTTGCCAACGACCTGGTCAGGATTATTGATCGTAAGAGAATATGGGTGAGCCATACAACCAGCGTCGAAGAGGAACTGGCGGTTATTTCAGAAAGAACCGGCGAAGTCCCCGGAACGCATATCGTTCGCTATTTTTCTGATATTGATGAAATTGAGATCACACACACCGCCAAAAGCCGGATTGGTTTTGCCGGCGGCGCCCTGCTGGCTGCAGAGTGGGTTCATGGCCGCATTGGCTTCTTCACAATGACCGACCTGATGCACGATCGCTTCGAAATAACAAAAATCACCAAACAGAGTTTATTATAGTCAAATTCAACAATCTGTAAGATGAGTACACTTTTTATCCTGATTCTGATCTTTCTTTTTTTTCCGGTTTTGCTGATTAAAATCTTTCCAAAAGCCGGCCTTGATTCCCGGAAAGTATTTGTACCAATGCTGAACTACTGGGAGTGGAACAAACTGAACGAGAAACCTTCGTGGTGGTTCATCTTGCTCTTTGTACCTTTTATTAACATCTTCATGGTTTTCCTGATGATCGTGGAAACCGCCAAAGCCTTCGGGAAAAACACCCTGGGTCAACAGGCGCTTGCGGTTGTTATTCCTTTCGTCTATCTACCCTACCTGGGCTCCAGCATCAAGGAAAAATATGTTAAACAGGCCAATCGGCCAAAATTCAAAAAATCGCCGGTTCGCGAGTGGGTTGATGCTATCATTTTTGCTGTGGTTGCCGCAACCATCATCCGCACCTTTCTGCTCGAAGCCTATACCATCCCCACTTCATCAATGGAAAAGTCGCTGCTTGTAGGTGATTTTCTTTTTGTGAGCAAAATGGCCTACGGACCAAAAGTTCCCAACACCCCAGTCGCGTTTCCGTTTGTCCACCATTCGATGCCGGTAACCGGCTCCAAATCGTATGTTGAATGGGTCAAACTACCCTACTACCGTTTTCCGGGTTTTGGAAAGGTAAATCTTTACGATGCAGTGGTTTTCAACTATCCAAGCGGCGATACTGTTGTGCTGGAAAGGCAGAATGAGGACTATTACCAGATCGTCCGTGACGCCGAGAGCAGTTTTGTGCAGCAGTATGGCGACAGGTATGAACCCGGAATGGGTCGTTCGTGGGTCTGGTCGAAATACAATGTTACTGCAAGACCTCCCGACAAGCGCGAAAATTATATTAAAAGGTGTATGGCGATGCCGGGCGACACACTCGAAATCAGGAATAAAGTGGTGTTTATCAATGGCAAAGAGGCCATTGTACCGGAAAATCTGCAGTTCAATTACATGGTTACAGCAACGGGTCAGGGATTTACGCAGTTTGAACTGCAAAAGATCATGGATGAGCTTGATATAACCGAAGGAAGAGCCATGTCGCCAAGCAGAATCATTTTACCACTGACTGCCGAAAAGGTCGAAAAGCTAAGAAACAATCCAAGAATCCGCAGCATTGATCTCGAAATCAGAACGAAAGGTGAAAATTATCCACCGATTTTCCCGCACGATCCTGCGAATTTTGCCTGGAACGAAGATAATTTTGGCCCGCTTGTAATTCCAAAAGCAGGAGCAACAGTTGCCATCACACCCCAAAACATCGCACTCTACCGCAAACTGATCAAGATTTATGATAACAATACTCTTGAAGAGAGAGATGGAAAAATTATCATCAACGGAAACGAAGCCACCACCTACACTTTCAAGCAGGACTACTACTGGCTGATGGGCGACAACCGGGATAATTCAGCCGATTCGAGGTTCTGGGGATTTGTACCACACGACCATGTTGTTGGAAAAGCAGTTTTTGTATGGCTTTCGCTGGATAAAAACAAAGGATGGTTCTCCGGAAAAATCCGCTGGAACAAATGTATGAGAGTAATTTAATCATCAAGGAACAATATGAAAAAACGCTGCGCTTTTACACTTATGGCCGCTATTATGTTGATGCCGGCCTTGTTGTCAGCACAAAAAAAAGCATTTACCGGAAAAGTTACTTACAAAATTGATTTCGATATGGCCGGCCTGCCCGAGGAAGCCAAAAGCATGATGCCCACCACAATGGCCATGTACATCGGAAGCGATAAGGTAAAAACTGAAATCATTACGGTGATGGGAAACCAAAGTACCATTATTGATATGGACGAAAAAACCCACATCACCCTCATGAACGTAATGGGGCAGAAACTGGCGATCAAAGACACTTTTGAGGAATTGATGGCCCAAATGGCTTTATCCGGTGAATATTCGGTTGAAATTACGGATGAAACAAAAGAAATTGCCGGATACACCTGCCGGAAGGCAGTATTGAAAAAGATCACCGGTGAAGGGGAAACTGAAGAAGCCGGTGAAGCCTGGTTTACCGATGCACTAAAATTGCATGAGAATTTCAACTTCAACAATCCGCAGTTCAACAAGATTAAAGGCTTGATGATGGAGTATGGTATGGATGCCGGTAACAACATGAAAATGAGTTTTACGGCTGTTGAAGTTGCCGGCATGAAAATCAAAGGTGCCGAATTTGAGGTTCCCGCAGATTATGAAATTATTACCCGCGAAGATTTGGCCAAAAAAATGGGAAGCTGGTAAGCGCGGTAACAGATTAAAAAAAGAAAAACCCCCTGATTGCAAGACAAGCAGAGGGTTTTTTATTTGTTTGTTTTCTAAAAATCATCTTGTAAAAACATACTGAATGATATTGGCTCCCATCTGAAGAGCTTTAAGGCGTGTTTCTTCTGAATTTCCGTGCACCCGCTGATCTTCCCATCCATCGCCAAGATCGGTTTCGTAAGAATAAAAAACTACCAGCCTGCCTTCCCAGAACATTCCGAAGCCCTGTGGCGGTTTACCGTCATGCTCATGGATTTTAGGGATGCCATCGCTGAATTTATATTTTTGATGGTAGATCGGGTGCGAAAACGGAATTTCTACCAGTTCAAGCTCAGGGAAGACCTTTTGAAGCTGAGGCCTCAGGTATTTATCCATTCCATAGTTATCGTCAGCATGAAGAAATCCGCCTGCAATGAGGTAATCGCGGAGGTTCTTTGCTTCCTGCGGCGAAAAGAGGACATTTCCATGGCCCGTCATGTGTATAAAGGGATAATTGAAAATGTCGGGGCTGCCCACTTCCACGGTAGCTGGCTGCGGATTAATGTTGGTACCAAGATTCCGGTTACAGAATTCGATCAGGTTGGGTAGCGAAGTCGGATTGGCGTACCAGTCGCCGCCTCCACGGTATTTCAGCAAAGCTATCTGAACTGGTCCGGCAGGAGGCGATGCCGACAGGAATCCAAAAGATAACAGAATGATGAAGGATATCTTTTTGAGCATTGTCTTATTCTATTGATTGATAAAGTTGATGGTGAGACAAGCCACCAGCGCGGCAGTTTCGGTTCTTAAACGATTTTTCCCCAGACTTATTGGAATAAATCCGGCCTTGAGCGCAGCCGTAATTTCGGATTTGGAAAAATCGCCTTCAGGTCCGATAAGTACCGTGGCATCAGCTCCTTGCTTATAAACCGATTTCAACAGCGAAAGTTCGGAGTTTTCGTCAATATAGGCAATAAAACCCTCGCCTGGTTTGGTATTATTCACCACCTGACCAAAATTGGCCGGTTCGTTGATTTTGGGTAACCAGGCTTGCTGAGATTGTTTGATAGCTGCTATGGCAATTTTTTCAAGTCTTTCGCTTTTGAAATGAATCCTCTCAGAATGCTGGCACAACATCGGAGTTATCTCACTTATTCCCGATTCGGCAGCTTTTTCCACAAACCATTCGATGCGCGCAAGGTTTTTTGTCGGCGCAACAGCAAGGTGTAGATGGTAAGGACATTTTGGTACTGTCATTTTGGACTCTAACTGGACAGTGCATTGCCGGATGTTGTCATCAATGATGTTTCCGCTGTGCAGATTTCCTTTGCCATCGGTAATGTGAACCTTTTCCCCTATACGAAGCCTCAACACTTTGGCGATGTGCCTTGATTCTTCAGGGTTAAAAGTAAACTCCGGATGTGAAATCTCTCTGGAGAAAAACAGGTGCATGGTGTATCAGATTAAAAAAAGACTCAAAAAAAAACCTGCCCAATTGGATGCGGGCAGGTTTTTAAACCGGATTTAACCGGAAAAATTATTTAATAACTACTTTTTCGATACGTGATGAGTTGTCGCTGGTCAGCCTGACGAAGTAAATTCCTTTTGGCTGGTTTGACAAATCGAGGGTAGCCTGGCCTGCAACCGCCGAACGAAGGATCTGCTGTCCCTGAACGTTAGTAACGGTTACATCGAATTGACCATCAATTCCTGTAATTGTTAATAAGCCGGTAGTCGGGTTAGGATAGATAGCAACCGAACTCAACTGTCCATCTGAAATAGAGGTTGAGCCTACTTTAAGGTCAACGATCATTGACATGCCGTGAACTTCGAAGAGGCCGTCTGAATTAGGCATCTCCTCACTGTAGGTAACATCAAGCTCATATGTATAACCATTGGATGGCCTGTAAATTTTGAAGATCATTCTTTCGCCGGCTGCCAGACCATCAATGGCTTCGCTGGTTTCGTCATCGCCAAAAGCGGGGATAAAGAGGTTGCTTTCTTTGGTTGCAAATTCAGTCATCCCGACACACTGATTCTGAGCGTTGAAAACACCAATGAAATCACCTGTTTCAAGGTTGGCCAGTGCATCCTTCTGAATGGAGATGAAATGCGGCTGACCGGTATTTGTTACATCATTCCAAACAGCCAGTTTAGCAGGTGCAGGAGGATATGTAACATTTGGTGCAGGCGCCATGGAAGGCATCGGGTAGGTATATGACGAAGCCACGAACATATTGATCAGATAAGCACGGTCAGGAACGAGATAATCGAGCAGGTAAAGACCGCCATCAGGCCAAATGATTCCGGATGGGTTGTGGATATCATAAAGGATGAGCAATTTTCCACTTAACTGAGAGATCAAACTGCTGGTTGATGTAGGTGCAGTAACCCTTACAGGGAGGTAACTAGCGCCAGCAGGCAGTGCTACGGTCTTGTTTGGATTCTCTGTTCCAAAGATTACGGTTGTTTTTTCAACCTCCATTTTTGCTTTGTAGCCAATCATACTCGAAATATTCCCGAGTGTATTGATGTTTTGGGATGGCCACCAGATTCCATAAGGAGTCTGACGAATGGTAATAACCATATCATCTTTAAAGCAGGCCAGTTGGTTGGCGATATTCAGGTTCCCGACCGGATTCATATAGGTTGAGAAACCACTCCATCCATCAAGGATTGTAAGAAGCTGAGCCTGGGTGATGAATATTTCAAAATCACCATAATCATCATCCATGCCTGAAACTCTTGCATAATATGTACCACCGGGCAGCATTGAGTATATTTTTTCGACATCATACACATCGCCACCGCAGTATTGTGAATTGGTGACCAACGTACCATCACAGTCAGCAAAGAGGGTAACGTCAGCGTTAAAGTTCGTGTTGGAAAGGGTTACAGCAACATCCATTGTGTAAGGAACATCAAATTCGAACCAGCGGACATCATCCTCGCGTACAAGCCATTCAAAAAGTGCAGGGCTGTTCACAGCACCGTAGTCTATCGCATAATCGCACAATGAACCAGGACGCACAATCGGGGTTGCGCAAAGAATATTTGAAGCAGGAGATTCGGTTTTATCGGGCATTATCTGCTTTACAAGATAGCACCACTCATCGCCGCCAGGATAAATTTCATCGAGATAATAATTACCTATAACGCCATAGGCAATTGGAATGAAATAGGTAGTAGTGCCAGGAATAATTTTACGACGATAGATATTAAATGTTGGTTCATAAACGCCGCCATCTTCGTAAATCGTAACCGCACCATTGAAAAAATGTGGATCCAGACCGTAGCCATCACCTTCGACATAGTACTCAACTACCAATGGGCCGGCTGCTGAGCCTGATACGGCTACTTCAACACTAAAGTCGAATTCTTCGGGATATGAATTTTCGTAGAATAAGCCCGTCCATGAAACTTTTTGACCATCAATAACACCGGCAACTCCATTAAGGTCATCAACGGTGAGTGGGATAAACTGAGCGGGGAAAATCATTTCGGCATAAACACCCCATTCAAAATCAGGTGAGTAAATTGACATTGTGAACTCCAATTCCATTGCGGTGCCAGGTACATAATCATTTTTCGAGAAGATATCGCCCATTAATGATTTACCTCCTTCGGCCTTTGTTCCAATTTCTGCCCAGGTAAGCTCGACCTGTTCAACATCTGCTACTGCAGTCAAAAGCACGGGAGCCTCAAGTGGGTCAAGGATGAAGTTAACGGTAGTAAAATTGTTTTCGGTAACCACCACATTCAGAACCTCTTTGGAGTTATAGCCAACAGTGTAGCCATCAGCTTCTACGGTGTATGTTCCAACCGGAACTTCCAGTGAATAATTGCCGAGTGCCAGTGTTAGCATGGTAGCATCTCCTGCAGTCAATTTAGCTCCCGGAATTGGAAGACCGCTATCACTTCCGATCACGGTACCATTGATAAATCCGCTGGCCAGCTCTTCGAATTCAAATGAAGCCTGGTAGCTGAAGCCGGGGCAAACATGATCGAAGTAGTTCATAGGAGCAATGAACATGTAGTAAGTACCTTTAGGCAGGTCTATCAGATAGACGAAGTCTTCCTGGCAGGCAGGCAGGATTTTGTAGGCTGTCAGAAAGTTGGTTGTATTGTCGCAACCAGGCAGACCCGGAACGATTTGGCCGACCATACCAAAAACCACGCTCTGCTCAGCAGTTGCGGTCATCCTGATACTACCCGGAGAATTGAGAACCACCCTGAACCAGTCGGTATCGCGTGTTCCAAACTGGCTCCATAAATTTCCGCAGATAGTGGTGCCGTTGCTTACATTCGTAAATGCAGGAGTTGCCATGTTGCAACCACCGTTGGTGTTGGCGCCGCAAGTCTCATTTTCGCTGATTCCACCCGGGGGACAGGTCAATGTACATTCTTCGTATTCATAAATCGAGAGGAGGCCTTCGCCGGTTGCGCCATCGAAGCCGCCAATTTCGATTTTATACGTATTACCCTGTACCACAGGGATGAAAACCTTTGATTGTAAACCATCATAGCCACAGAAATCATCGTTGTCGTCAAGAATAGTAGTTGGGGGGCAGGCTGCTCCATCCCACACAATCATATAAGTATCATAATCACTTCCGCACAAATCAATTGCAGCGATTCCGGTGAAGCCTGCAACATAGTCAAACCACACCTCAGGTCCGAATGTCTCGCCAGAAGGATCATCAGTAGCAAATTCAGTGGAGAAAGGGAGATTCAGAACTTCGCCAACTTCGGTTGCTGTGGTGCAGAAATCATTGGCGACAGTTGAAGTTTGGGTGATTGAGAGATCGAAATTTGCGATTGAGGTTGGATTTGGCCAGGTATCCACCATAATGTAGTAAAAACCAGGTTCCAGTGAAACAGTGAATCCATGCGCAACTGCACCTCCATTATAAAGATCGTAGCTCATTGCAAGGCAAAGAGATGATAAGGGACAACCATCAGATAAAGCAATCCCTGTTCTCGGTGTTCCTTTTGGGTCAAGGCTTACATTGATGGTTACCAGTGATGTGACTTCCAGCCTGTAGATAATGTCTTCGCCGCCGTCGAAATCATTCAGACAGGTTGCATTGTAATTGTTGCCCCTGCCAGTAGTGGTCTGATTCAGGTCACTGAATGGCAAAGCATTGATTTCGATAGGACTTGTACAATCGTCACCGGTGGCTTTGGTAATTCCTTCGGGTGAAATTGGAACTGTAACTCCGGATCCATGGATTTGGCGGATCATTTCCATCTTGTCTGGAGCTGAATTTCCAACATAACTGCTGACGCTCTTTTGGGCAAATAGTGTCGTTGAAATGGTTAAAATCAGCACCAAAGAAAACAACTTCGTAAAGGTTCTCATGATTTATGAATTTAAATTAGTTATTAAATAATTTCTAATCAGTTAATTAGCATTTTACAATAAAAACTAGTTGGCAAAAATACGGTTTCGGACGTAATTAACCACATTTCACCAAAAACAATTGCAATAATAAGCAATTATTGGCTTGGAGCAATTTGTAGTCATCAGATTTTTAAAAAGTTTAACATAACATACTGGGGAATCATCCTTAATTCATTAATAATTAATCAGATTCACATTCACTAATGCTGAAAACTTAACGCAGTACCTGTAAAACTGAGAAGAATATTTTCTTCCAAAATGTTGAAAAACTTTCCATAGAACTAAATTCCAGACTAAATTCCCGGTATAAAAACCCAATCTGCACAAAACATGAGTTAAGAAATCTGTTTATCTCACAATCAACAATTTGGATGATGAAAATAACGTACCGGTTACTTTAACAAAGTAAGCTCCCGGATTCAGGCCTTTAATTGGCAAAGCAACTGCCTCACCCGATTGTAAGCCTTTATAAACTTCGGTTAAAAGCTTTACACCAGCGGGGTTGAAGAGGGAAACAGTGACTTCCTTTTGGGACTCAGAAAACCTCAGACTCACCTCGTTGGCAGCAGGATTCGGGAAAATACTGAAAGCGTTTTCAGGTCTTGATTCATTTGCAACAGAAGTAAGTATCTCAATCGAAATATCGTCAAGATAAAGATTATTCCCGATCCGGTTAAAGGCTTCGAACAGTAATCTTACGTCCGGCTGGTTGCAGTAGGATGATATGTCAAGGCTTACGCATTCTGCTCCATAACCCTGTCCGCACCAATCCTCAGCAGATGCTGGATTGAAATATGCAGCGGTAGGCGGGGATGTTTCAAATCCTCCGCTCCCATTTGGACCGTTCGCATAAATGGTTTGCCATGTATTACCACAGTTGCCTGAAATCATAACCAGCAGCGAGTCAGTCTGTTGGAACCTCTGTGCATAGGCATATTTGAAATTCAGAACAGCCTCAGTAACTCCTTTGAGGTTGATGGGAGGTGAAATCAACCGATCGCGCTCAAACATGAAGTAGTAATCAAAATGATTCATCATGGCAGCATTTTGTCCGTCGGGAGTGTAAACGGGTGACATAATTTGCCATGTTTTACGGTTGTCAGGGTTTTCGATGGTCCAGCCTTTGGATTCGAGCCCTTCTTCAAATGATTCCATAAATGGCATCAACTGTCCGCCGTATTGAATGTAATTCTCTTTGGTGACTGAAGAGGTGCCGTTGGAGTTCTGAACCGAGAGCGAAACTGTGTAATTACCTGTTTCAGAAAACATTACAACAGGTTCCGGACTGTTGGAAGATGTGCCTTCGATATAAACTACATTGTTCGGCGAAAAACTCCAAAGATAGGTTGTGGGGCAATAGGTAGATTCATTTGAAAGATAAACTACTGCATTGGAACAGAATGCATTGTGACTTAACGAGAAATCCGCAACCGGCATCAGCTGGTCGCTTACGGTGATGAAATCCTCTTTGATTACCTGGTTAGAACCTGCTTTGTTGGTAACGGTAAGCGTCACTTTATATACACCTGGAACTGAATAAGTTATTCCTGAGGGATTTTTCTGGTTTGAGGTGGAGGGATTTCCTCCTTCAAACTCCCAGCTCCATGAGGTTGGCACGCCTGAAGATACATCGGCAAAGTTAACAGCGCAAAATGGGGGGATAACCATCTGATCTGCAATTAAATCTGCAACCGGAGTATCATAAAACATAGCTGATTCCCACAATCCCCGGCCATAAGTTCCGGCGCGGATCATGTCATTTTCGGGATTCACAGGGTCATGGTAGATTTCCACTTCGGTCACCCTACCACTTGCCGGAAAGCCATCACTAAACAAAATCCAGTCACCAAGAAAGGTATCGCGGTAAAAAATTCCAATGTCGGTACCCGCGTAGAGTCCTTCATGACTGTTTTTATGATAAGCCAGGTTATTCACCGATACTCCGGGCAGCGAGCCGGTAATGTTGACCCACGATCTGCCCTTGTCGGCCGATCGGTAAACTTTTGTGCCCATGGCCATGTAAACGATGTTTTCGTCGGAGGGATGAGCTTCGAGGTCGTTGATTAGCGTGTTCTCGGGCAAAAAGGTAGACAGGTCAGTCCAGGCAGGGTTTTGTTTATTTGCGTTGTCGGTGCGGAATAGTTTCCGGTCTTCCCTTGCAGCATAAAGAATTTCGTAATTGACAGGCGATTGCTCCAGTTCCCGCATGTTCACATTGTTACCACCGCCCAGGTTATTCGAAATCTTTTGCCAGGTCGGATTGTTGGTTCGGATATTGCTACCCCGCCAGATGTTTTTGTATCCTACAAACATTTTGGTTGCATCCCCTTTGTGCAGCAGGAAAGGTGTGACCCATGCGCCATCTTCGGTTATGCCAAAAGAGTTAATACCAGCCACTTTAACGGCGTTTACATTATTAACCATTCTGAAAATATCTCCGAAATACAAAGTGCCATAGCTATAGAGATGATTCTGGTGATCCACGGCACACTCCATTCCATCACCGCCAATGGTTGGGATCCAGTTGGGGGAGCCGGTGTAAGTTGCGGTTCCGTTGTCCTGGTAACCGTTGATTACCTTGTTTTTCATCGTTGCGCTCTGGCCGATTTTGTAAGCCTGGCTGATGGCCAGCCCGTCAGAAATTTCCGTCCAGTTGGTTCCGCCATCAGCTGTCCAGTATATGCCGCCATCATTGCCGGCATATAGTTTTCCGTTGTGTGGGCTATATTCAAGAACGTGCAGATCGGCATGAACAGCGGGGACACCGCAATCGCCCCACCAATGCGAACTGATCTGCCATGTAACTCCACCATCGCTTGATTTGAAGCAATTTACTCCACCGGCAAAAATCACATTTTCGTTAAGCGGATCAACAGCAATATCGAGATCGTACCAGGCCTGGCCACCATCGCCGCCATCGCAACCCCAGCTCATGATGTTGGGGGTAGTAGAACGAACGCTAAAATTCAACCCGGCGTCAAGTGACTGATAGATACCTTTATAGGCATCGTCGGTTGTAAGTAGAAAATAAACCATATCAGGACTGGCAGGAGAAACACCGATCACCCCCCTTGAACCAACCGGCAAACCTGCCGTAATAAGCTGAAACGATTCTCCGCCGTCGGATGAACGGTAAAACCGTCCACTGGCCGATGCGTAAATGATATCGGGGTTATCAGTTTTAAAAACAATTTCTCTGAAATCTCCTGATTGTCTGATTTGCCAGGACTGCCCGCCATCTATGGTTTTATAAACGCCGGCATTGGTTGCGGCAAGGATAACCAGGTTATTCTGCGGATGCATTATCATTCTGCCAACTTTGCGGTTACCCATGCCATTGTTGACTAATTCCCAGTTAAACCCACCGTCAAAACTTTTCATGACACCGACTCCCGGAGCATCCCCTGCATCGCGGTCACCGGTTCCGATGTACATAACTGACGGGTTGGTGTAATCATTCAGAATTGCGGAAACGCCGAGTGTTGGGAGTACATCCGTTTCGGTGTACCAGTTTGCGCCGCTGTCGTGCGAAACCCACAAGCCCCCTGCCGGTGCGCCAACATAAATGGTTGCTGGGTCGGTGGGGTGAAATGCGATCGCATTCACACGGCCAAGTCCGTTATAACCCTTGCTTCCCGGAATCTGAAAAGGCCCCAGGTTAGTCCAGTTGCCGGCATAATAGCGGTTTTCGGGATTTTTGGCTTTGTATGCGTAATATTCGTTCCAGTTAAGATCGGCTGGAAGTCGTGTGCCATCGGAATTAATCCGTGACATCATCAGGTATTCCCATCTCTTAAAGGGTTTCCAGCCAGATCCTTTTGTCACCTCACGACCTTTCCAGTAAAGCTCAAAAGCCTTTTGAACATGGTAAAAATTCACCGATTCATCAGCCATCATTTCTACCCAGTAAGGATGTCGGGCAAAATCGTCGTCGGTGAGCATTTCGTAGTTCTGTGCGTAGTTTGATGTATTCATCGCAGCCAAAGCAATGATAATCAGGAAGTAAAATCGTTTCATCTGTAAGTTGTAAGTTTATTTGGCAAAAATAATTTAAACTGAAAATATTGAGGTTGGGTTGCTCTGAGCCGATTAACCTGTTCACCTAATCCTTTCGATGTCTGCAACAGGCGATAATTACCACATTTCTGTCGAACTCACCCAATTCGAGGCAAGTAAAAAAAACAATTTAAAAAATCAGTTTATTCCTCCCCCTCCTCTGTAAGCTTTTTCTCTAATTTTTTGGTGTAGATGAGAATAAGCCTGTATGTTACATAGATAAGGACAGGAAGACTCAGAAAATGTAAAATTTCTTTCCAGTACATAATCAAATGGATTTGAATGATTAATAAGCATGATCGCCGGACTGCATTTCGGCAGCATCAATTTTTTTCTTGTTGAGCGAACGCCAGGCATAAACGATATAAGCAGCAACAAATGGCACCAGCAGAGACACATAGCTCATTACCGTGAGCGTAAATTTGCTGGAGGAGCTGTTCATGATGGTAAGCGAGCTTTGCAGGTCGTAGGTCGAAGGGTAATAGGCTGTGTTGTTCAAACCGGCCAGCATCAGGAGCGAAAAAACGGTAAGTACCGTTCCGACACCTGCAGGCCAGATGCCGCGGGTACATCCGCTTTTGAATAATGACGCTCCAATGCCCGACAATACCAAAACGACTCCTAAAAGAAACGTAACCAGCACAATCGGCATCCCAAGCAGGTTGTGGAGGTATTTGTAAGGTTCCATTTCAATCTTCCAGAGCATTGCCGGACGTGATGCGTCAGGAATTACAGCAAACCCGGAACTGGTTAGCAGCAATCCCACGAAAAGCAGAAAGAAGATCAGGAAAGGTATTGCATTGATCATCAGGTGCTTTTTTGATCTCTTAAAGATAGTTTCGTCTTGAATGCTATTCATAAAATAGAGAATACCCAGTATCCTTGCGAGAAAGAAAACAGCCAGCCCAAGTGATAGGTTCTGGATATTTAGCGCAGCTTCCAGGCCATAGGCAGGCCCCTGCCATGACGAAATCGTTGTGGAGCCATCGGAGAAAATGTTGGTGAGGTTGAGCTTATCCACCGAGAATGCCGAGCCGGTAAAAAAAGTTCCAACGGCAGCGCCAATAAGAATGGTCCCCAGGGCGCCATTGACAATTAGAAAAACCTCGTAAGTCCTTTGCCCGAGGAAATTACCCGGTTTTGTGCGAAACTCATAAGCAACCGCCTGAATGACAAAAGCAAACAGAATTATCATCCAGACCCAGTAAGCTCCGCCAAAGCTGGTACTGTAAAAGAGTGGAAATGAGGCAAAAAAAGCGCCGCCAAAAGTTACCAGGGTGGTAAAAGTAAATTCCCATTTCCGCCCCAGGGAATTGACGAGCATTTTACGTTCGAGTTCATTTTTTGCTAATGTGAAAATCAGCGTTTGCCCCCCCTGCACGAAAAAAAGAAAAACGAGCAGACTGGCGAGCAGCGAAACGATAATCCACCAGTATTGTTGCAATGCGAGATGTGATAATGATTCAAACATATTAGTGTCCTCCTGTTACGCCTTTTTTGATTTGAGCAAGTAAAATACGGATTTCAGCAATGAGCAGAACAGTAAAGGTGATGGCAAAAAGCCAGAATGTAAGTTGAACGCTGCTGGCATCAATGCGCGAAACAGCAGCTATAGCGGGCATCAGGTCCTGAATCACCCAGGGCTGACGTCCCATTTCGGCAACAACCCAACCCAACTGACCCGCCAGGTATGCCAGGGGGATTGTCCAAATAGCAATATGGTGCAGCCACCGCATCCGGTCAATTTTGTTTTTCAAGGTAAAAATGAGCATAACAATGAAAAGCGCCAGAAAATGGCCTGACAGCGCAACCATGATGTGGAATGAATAAAATGCGACCGGCACATTGGGAATCAGCCCTGCAACGGTTTTTTCGGTATAATAACCGTACCCGAAGTATTTAAAGGTGTCTTCCATCCAGGCAGGATCTTCAAATTTCGATGCAAAAAGCCGGAGAGATTCTGTATCATCAGCCTTCAGAGCCTCTTTGTAACCTTTCAGCGCAGCAATGGCTTCCTTTCCACGCTCCATTTTTTCATAATAGGAAATCTCCACAACGCCGCTATTGGGATCCGTGTAGCCGTTTACGAGATCTTTAATCCCCGGAATATAGGCATTGGGATCAAGAAAAGCCATATAGGAAAGCAGGTCTGGAATCTCAATTTTTACAGCAAACTCTTTTTCCTGGTACTTTCCCGATGTTTTTGGTGGCGCAGGTTTTTGAAGCAATCCGATAGCAATCAACGGAGCATTGGTCTGGCCTTCCCACAGAGCCTCCATGGCTGCAAATTTCATTGGCTGCTTGTCGGCCATCTGTCGTGCAGACTCATCTCCCGACCAGATAAGGAAAAGTGAGGTCGTAATCCCAAAAATCGAGGCCAGCAAAATGCTTCTTTTAGCAAAGAGCGTGTCTCTCTTTTTCAGCAAAAACCATGAAGAGACCCCAACCACAAATACTGCCGATAAAACGTAGCCGGAAGCAACTGTGTGCAGGAATTTGTTGATGGCAACCGGTGAAAACAGGACAGCCCAGAAATCGGTCATTTCGTTGCGTGCTGTCATCGGGTTGAAGACTGTTCCCACAGGATACTGCATCCAGGCGTTTGCCACCAGGATCCATAGTGCCGAAAGATTGGCGCCCACTGCCACCATCCATGTTGACAACAGGTGAAACCGTTTGCTCACTTTGCTCCAGCCAAAAAACATTACTGCCACAAATGTAGCTTCCAGGAAGAAAGCCATAATACCCTCGATGGCCAGTGGGGCGCCAAAAATATCACCCACAAACCATGAGTAATTGGACCAATTGGTTCCGAACTGAAACTCGAGAATTATGCCAGTAGCCACACCGATGGCAAAATTGATCCCAAAGAGTTTTGCCCAGAACTGGGTCAGTTTCTTCCATTTTTCATCACCGGTGCGCACATAAATGGTTTCCATGATGGCCACAAGGATAATCAGGCCGAGGGTAAGAGGCACAAATATCCAGTGAAACATGGCCGACATAGCAAACTGACCGCGCGACCAGTTGATCATTGACATGTCAAAATTTTCCATGATAATTAATTTGTTTGGTTTTGCCCGGTCAGTTGCTCGATCACATGCTGGCTGCGTTCGGCATCCGAGCTGAAATTGGATTGTAAATAGTCGGGAAAAAAGAAAAGCCTGAAAATCGCAAACATGATGAAAAGCTTGAGGATGATGATGAGCCACAACTGCCTTCCCCACAGCGGCATTTCCCTGAAGCCACTATAATAAAAGGTGAAAATCCGAACCAGATAATTCCTGCTATTTTTCATCATTTAGAATTATCATCCTAATAATCAAGCGTTAAGATACGACCTTCGGTAAAATTGAAAAAGGCCTTCTTATCAGCAATGGTAACCCCTTCAATCAGATCTCCTGCCGATTTTCCGGCGGCCTCAAGGCAAGCGGGACATGCTTGTAAAAGTACCCCGGCTTCGAGTAACTTTTTGATCTGTAGATGTGATGATGGAAACTGCGCATAGGTAATATCCGGGGAGTCCTTCAATACAACCTCTATCCCATTGATATCAAAATAGATAAGTACGTCGTGCTCGTCCGACATCAGCTCGGCCATACGAAGAGCCATCAGAACACGGTGTGGATCATTTCCGGATACATGCAGAAATACACCGTCGCTGGCGGCGGCTGCGTCAGAAGCAGGTTTTGGCGGCTGGTCAACATTAATGCATGAAACCAGGAAAATCGCAAACAAAGAGAGAACGGCAAATTTTTTCATTTCATTGAGTATTTAATTTATAAATCATTCATCCTCAACCAATTTATAATCTCCAGGTGTGTAACCGGCTTCGCTGATAGCATTTTTGATCTGATCGAGGTTAGCCATAGTGGTATCGAATTTTACCAAAGCAATACCTTCGGTGTGACTGGCATTTACCGCCTTAACGCCATCAATTTTCTCCAACGCAGCTATAATGGCGGTTTCACAACCTGTGCACGACATACCCTTTACAGACAACTCCACGGTTTGCGTACTCATTTCAAGACCAGCCTCAACATCGCTGGTTTCTGCCTGATTTTGATCCTTTGTGGTGTTGCCTCCACAGGCAGCAAACAGAAAAATTCCGAATGCAATTAACAGAATGTTAAATAGTTGATTTTTCATCACTTTGAGTTTTAAATGAATATTGATGTAAATTTCTGTTTTCAAAATTACCCCATTCTGAGCTAACTGAGATTGGTCTTCGAAATTTAGAAGTCTTCTAAATTACAAAACAGGTAAAAATGTAAGTCTATAAGATATACTTTTGAGGCGGTAATTAAGTACCGGAGTATGGAAAACAGAAATGATGCAAATTCGGGCAAAGAACTTTATCAGTAAGATTGCGATGAAACCATGTAAAATAAATATTTTGTTATCTGGACTGAATATGAATTACTTAGATTCATCCATTGATAATGTTTTTTCCTAATTTTGTAACCATGCAAGGGTTACTCCCGGGTACCACGGTAAGTAATATATTGAATCATTAAGACACTATAATATTTTCAAAAAAGAAATCCTGAATGAACATGCAACATTTACCAAAGCCAACAATGATAAGAGATTGGCGAAGAGTAATAATCTTTTCAGCAGGCGCATTCTGTTTGTTTTGCCTGTTGTTCTCGCTAAAGATTTACGCACAGGACACTACGGAGGTTAAAGCAGACAGCCTTGGTGCACAAACGCCAGTTTCTGAGGAGGTTGCAGCCGCACCTGCTCCAGCCGTTTCACAGCCTGTGGCTGCTTTTACGGGCGATCCGCATAGTTATTCCAAGACCGATTATCGCAAAGGAAGCCGGCTCTTCCAGGGTTTGATTCCTTTTGAGAGTGGTACACACAACTGCGCTTCCTGTCATTATGTGAAACCAACTCAGGAAATCAACTGGAATCCATCGGCCTACGAATTGGCAAATTTGATGAAAAAGAGTGAAAATTACAAGCTGATGGATGTAATGAACCTGCCGGCAAGCCTGCGTTTGATGGAGGATCACAAAGGCATGACAATCACCGCTGATGAAGCCAGATACCTGGAGGCTTACCTTCATAAAATAGATGTGTACGGTCCGGGCGAATTGCCTGCTTACCCAATCAGGGCAGCCATTTTTTGGGGATTTGGATTGCTGATGCTGCTCGCTTTGGTTGACCTGCTTATCACCAAAAAGATAAAATACTATTTCATCCACGGCATAGTGTTGCTTGTCGGTTTGGGTGTACACATGCAATTTGCTTATGCTGAAGGTAAAAATCTCGGGCGAACACCTGGTTACGAGCCTGATCAACCGATCAAATTTTCGCATAAAATCCACGCTGGCGAAAACGAAATTGATTGTCGCTATTGCCATCATATTGCCGACCACAGCCTTAGCGCCGGTATACCCTCCACCAACGTTTGCCTGAACTGTCATACTGTAATCAGGAATGGCACAAACTCGGGCCGGTTCGAAATCAACAAAATACATTACGCAGCCGAGCACAACGAGCCAGTGCAATGGATTCGGATCCACAACCTTCCCAACCACAGTTTTTTCAGTCATGCCCAGCATGTTAATGCCGGCAGACTGGATTGCACAGAATGCCACGGCGAGGTGAAAGAGATGCACATTGTGCGTCAGGTGGAAGATCTTTCGATGGGATGGTGCCTTACCTGCCACCGTACCCGCAAGGTTGATTTCGCCGATAATCCTTATTATCAGATGTTTGACCGGTTGCAAGATGATCTCAAAAACGGCAGGATTGACTCCATATCACCGGCAATGGTTGGTGCAACCGATTGTATGAAATGTCACTATTAGACTCTTTTTCAACATTTTATAAAAGCTAAATGGAAAAAAAATACTGGAAAAGTTTGGATAAAACGGGAGCTGTTGAAGAGCAACCGATTATGCCAAAAGATGAGAATCAGGAATCCGGAATCTTGGATGTTCTGTCCGGCGATTTGAATAAAAATTCCACCTCAAGGCGGGATTTCCTGAAATGGTGCGGGATCAGCTTTGCTTCAGCCACCGTAGTAACCGCCTGCGAAAACCCGGTCAAAAAAGCTATACCTTATATTATACAGCCCGAAGAGATCATTCCCGGAAAAGCCACCTGGTATGCATCCACGTATCAGCATGGAAACGAATATTGCAGTATCCTGGTAAAAACCCGTGATGGCAGACCCATCAAGATCGAAGGGAATAAAAATTCATCGGTTTCGCAGTCCGGAACAACAGCGAGGGTGCAATCCTCTGTGCTGGGTCTATATGACGATGGAGCGCGTTACAAGTTCCCTACAGACCATGAATATGAACTGACCTGGGAAACAGCCGACAAAGAAATCCTTGAAAAAATGAATCAGGCACAGGCTCAAGGTAAAAAGCTGGCATTGGTAACACCATCGCTGCTTAGCCCTACTACAAAACAGCTAATCAAAGAGTTGCAGCAAAAATTCACAGCGCTCGAAGTTGTTGCCTGGGATGCAGTATCTTATGGAGCTATCCGCAAGGCGCACGAGAAAAGCCACAATCTTGCCATAATTCCGGATTATCGTTTCGATAAAGCCGATATGATTGTCAGTTTCAGTGCTGACTTCCTCGGAACATGGCTGGCGCCTTCCGTTTTTGCCAACCGTTACAGCAAAACCCGCAAGCTGAACCAGGAAGCGCCGAAGATGTCGCATCATGTTCAGTTTGAGGCCGGTTATTCGCTCACCGGCGCCAATGCTGACGAAAGAGTGCCCGTTAAGCCTGCTGAGGAGCTGAAAATCCTG
>Ga0116204_1000185_pt1 | contig 32681 bp, 29 predicted proteins | sample LakKivwa52mmetaG_FD_94481 | JGI IMG/M metagenome (GOLD analysis project Ga0116204, IMG submission 94481) | Anoxic lake water microbial communities from Lake Kivu, Rwanda to study Microbial Dark Matter (Phase II) - Lake Kivu water 52m metaG | ecosystem: Environmental > Aquatic > Freshwater > Lake... | reverse complement strand
GGGTGAAGGGGGGGGCTTCATCGAACAGCTCAGCTATGCCCTCCAGCGCCCGCTGGATCTCATCACCCGCAACGACAACGCCTCCTACGCCACGCGGGAATTTCTTGCCGCCGAAATGGCGAAAGGGAGGGATCGCCTGGCGGGAAAGCGTCTGGTGATCTATCAGTTCGCCGTCCGTGAACTCGCCGTGGGAAACTGGAAACGGATCGACCTGAAACCGGGAACGCCTGTACAAGCGAAGTATCTGACTCTCCCTCCTGGAAGTGAAAGGATCGTCCAGGGGAAAATCGAAACGGTCTCCGCCGTGCCGAGGCCGGGTACGGTGGCCTATAAGGATCATGTCATGGCGATTCACCTGACGGATCTGGAAGCGGACGGACGTCTCCTGGACGGGACGGATGCGATGGTCTATATGCGAAGTATGACGGACAATGTCTGGACGGCGGCGGCCCGGTACCGACCCGGTGACAAGGTGACGCTCCGTCTGATCGCCTGGTCCGATGTGGCGCAGAGGTATGAAGGGATCAACCGCAGCGAACTGGACGATCCGGCCATTCAGCTTGCGGAGCCCAGCTGGGGCGAAACGGTGAAAAAATGAGAAGGGGAAACATAGGGATTAAGGGGAGAGTGAAAGGGTTTTCCAGATGAGACGAAAAAGACTTTCTGTACTCTTGGCGGGTATCGGCATCTGGGTCATTGCCACGGTCGCTTCGGCGGCGGAGGCGGAATCCGTCCGGAAGGTGATCGATCAGTACGCCGCGCTGGCCCGATCGGCGGAGCAGCAGGGAACGATTACCGTTTTAGGCAAGGAGGGGTGGCTTTTCTTCGGTCCGGAGCTTCGCTTCGTATCGGCGGGGCCTTTCTGGGGCGCGGCGGCTGCGAAGGTCAGCCGGGCGACCAAACCCGAATTCGCCGATCCTCTTCCCGCCATCGGCGATTTTCGCCGGCAGCTCAAGAAGATGGGCATCGAGCTGCTCCTGGTTCCCGTCCCTCCCAAAAGCGTCGTCTACCCCGACTTCCTGTCCGATCGACTGACGATTTCCCGTGAAAAGCCGCCTGTGCGAATCGATTTGGAATCACAGGCCTTCTATAAGCTCTTGGAGAAAGAAGGTATCCGGGTTCTTGACCTGACCCCCTTTTTTCTGGCCAACCGTTTTCACCGGGAGGGCGACCTTTTCTGCAGGCAGGATACCCATTGGTCGGGAAACGGCTCTGTCCTGGCCGCCCGGAAGATCCGAGAGGAAATCGAGGGCCGGCCCTGGCTGAAGGCGATCCCGAAGACGACCTATCGCTCGGTCTGGAAATCGATGCCCATCGCGGGGGATCTCTGGAAAGCGACCGGTGAAAAAGGCCTTCCCCAGGAGGTTTTGTCAATCCGCCAGGTGGGTTCAGGCAGCGCGGGCGCCCTGAAGTCCATCGCCCCCGATCAGAAAAGCCCGATCGTTCTGGTGGGCGACAGCCACAATCTCGTCTTCCATGCCGGGGATGACATGCACGCCCGCGATGCAGGCCTGCCCGATCAGTTGGCCCTCGAGCTCGGGTTTCCGGTGGATCTGGCCGGCGTGCGGGGCTCCGGCGCCACACCGGCCCGTGTGAACCTTCTGCGGCGGGCGCAAAAGGATCCCGATTACTGGAAGAAGAAAAAGCTCGTCATCTGGTGCTTCGCCTCCCGTGAATTCACGCAGAGCGACGGCTGGAAAAAGGTCCCCCTGACACCATGACAGGAGATGTCCCCCGATTGAAATTATTTTTTTGGAAATCATAGTGAAGAAACGTATCGAGTTCATGCAACAGCTTCCTTTTATCAGGATAATGGGGAAATTACTCCATCTTCGCCAATTAGCACAATCAACGCGTAAGAAGATTTTTGGCGAGATACTTGGGTCATTTGGATACGTAGAAAATAATTATAGTCAATGGTTGAAGAAACAAAGTCTGACTCCAACCAAAATAGACAAAATAAAAAATGAGATTTGTGGATTCAAATGTCACCCAAAGATTAGTGTCATTATGCCGGTTTTTAACGTAGCGCCTCAATGGCTGAAGCTGGCCATTGCGTCTGTAAAACAACAAATCTACGAAAAGTGGGAACTGTGTATTGTGGATGATTGTTCATCGAATCCTGAAACGATAAACTATTTGAGATCAGTATGTTATCCAAAAATCAAAATAAAATTTTCAGATCAAAATGAGGGGATTTCGGGAGCATCGAACGAAGCAATACAAATGATGACTGGTGAATATATTGCCTTGCTCGATGACGATGATGTCATCACAAAAGACGCTTTATATGAAGTTGTCAAAGCAATCAACGCGATTGATCCTGATTTGATTTATTCTGATGAGGATAGAATAGATCATCGAGGCGTCCGGTCCAAACCTTTTTTTAAGCCGGATTGGTCTCCGGATCTTTTAAGGGCTCAAAACTATATCTGTCATTTTACGGTGATCAAAAAAGCAACATATATAAGCATTAATGGTTTTCGAAAGGGAGTTGAGGCGGCCCAAGACCATGATTTGATCCTGAGGGCAACAGAAAGATCGAATAGAATACACCATATTCCCAAGGTCTTATATAGCTGGCGGGAGATTGAAACTTCAACCTCTGCCGATTCTAATGCAAAGCCGCTTGCTCAATCATCCGGATTAAAAGCAGTCGATGAGCATCTGAAAAGATATTTTGGGAAAAGAGCCTATGTAAAAGAAAGTGAATATCTTTTCGTATATGATGCAATCATCGGTCTTGACGGCAATCCATTGGTCAGTATTATCATACCGACAAAGGATGGGATAAATTATTTAAAGAACTGTATCAGCAGCATATTAACCAAATCGAGCTATACAAATTATGAGATATTAATTTTGAACAATAATTCTGAAAAACCGGAGACTCAGATTTACTTAAAGGATATCGCAACAAAACATCCCAATATTCGGGTTGTTGATGCTTCATATCCTTTTTCCTGGTCACGGCTGAACAATCAGGGGGTGTCGGAAGCAAAGGGCGGCGTCTTTATTTTTTTGAATAATGACACTCAGATCATTTCCAATGATTGGATCGAAAGATTGGCTGAACAGGCAATTCGGAAGGATGTCGGAGTGGTCGGACCACTCATGCTGTATGAAGATGGTACCATTCAGCATGCAGGTGTTGTGGTAGGACTTGGCGGATGGGCTGACCACCTATTTAAGGGGATGAAGCCGAATCACGCCATGTCACCTTTTGTATCGCCTATGGTAAAAAGAAATGTATTGGCCGTAACGGGATCTTGCATGGCCATATCAAGAGAAACGATGAATAGAATCGGTGGATTTGATGAAAGGTTTATGGTGTGCGGCAGCGATGTCGCGCTTTGTATACGTGCTCATGAAATGGGACTGTATAATATTTATGACCCTTTTGTGAGGTTATATCATTTTGAATCAAAGACGAGAATCCCGGACAACATACCGAATTGCGATTTCGAAATGTCCAAAGTATATTATAATAAGTACTGGAAAACAGGCGATCCTTTCTTCAATATGAATTTGTCATTGAGCACGACCACGCCGGCGTTGAGATGGTAAGAATGATCGATCAAATTATTGCAGCTTTAAAGAGAAAACAGACATCGATGATTGTCACTTATTTATCTCAGAATCAGACCGTCCGAAAAATTTATGGGATTTATGCGAGGACACGGCGGCAAAAGGTATTTTCAATACCAGATATCAGGCCGATTACAGTCAGAAAAAGTAAATATGAGTTTGAAAGGATCAATCTCTTATTGCCGTCAATCAATAGAGAGCATTTTTTTGGGGGTACGTACACCGCCTTAAAGCTGTTTGATGAAATCGCTCAAAAGGTCAATGCGGACTGTAGAATTCGGCTCATCATTACAAATGCCTCGCCCGATAGAGAGGCATTGGAGAAATTTCACCACTATCAGCTATCGTCAACCGATGAGGACAACCATTCCCAAAGGCAGCTTATTTTTTTGAAAAACTATGGAAAGCAAAGTGTTTTTGTGACAACAAAAGACAAATTTATTGCGTCTGCCTGGTGGACTGCTTATCGCTCACAAAAAATAATAGAACAACAAATAAAACTATACGGACAAAATGATTACAAGATGGTTTATATCATACAAGATTTCGAGCCAGGTTTTTATAATTGGTCAAGTTGCTTTGCTTTGGCGGAGTCAACCTATCAATCAAAGATACCAACGATAGCGGTTTTTAACTCTTCCCTGCTTAAGGATTTTTTCAAGGAAAGAAATTATGTTTTTTCAAAACATTATTTTTTCGAACCGCAATTTAATGAATATTTAAAACAATGTGTTGACAAAAACAACAGCCGGCGGAAGAAAAAGATCATTGTATACGGCCGTCCTTCCGTGGACAGAAATTGTTTTCCGCTGATCATTGAAGCATTGAGAGAATGGGTCTTATTGCAGCCCATCCCCAGTGATTGGCTGTTGACCTCTGTGGGAGAGAAACACCCGGAAATTGATTTAGGCAACGGAATCAGAATAAAATCCTTGGGAAAACTTCCTTTATCAGAATATGCCGAACTACTGTCCGAAAGCGCCATCGGGGTTTCTTTCATGGTTTCGCCGCATCCCAGTTATCCTCCATTGGAAATGGCGCATTCCGGACTGCTCACGCTGACGAATTCTTATGCTAATAAAAATCTTTCGAAACTTCATGAGAATATTACTTCTCTCGATGTGCTTACTCCCAATGCGATTGCTGAGGCATTACTCCTATTAACTGATAAGTTCGTTGCCGATCCAACGGTTGGGCTTAAAGGGAGAAGTTACATGCCATACTATACTGACAGTTCTTACCAATTTTCTTTTCTTGATGATCTGATTGCGGATTGGTGATTGATCTCATTCTGTCACCCGAAATCTTAGCCATCACAACGCCCAGGGTATCTCAGGAGATGACGACACCGAACAGATCCTTTTCCGTCGCCTCCCCCGAACGTGTCTGCGCGGTCGTCATCACGTTCTTTCCCGATGCGGGTTTCCCAGAGCGGCTGGAGAAGATCGCCGCACAGGTCTTTCGTGTGATCGTCGTGGATAACTGTACAACCGGGCGATCCCTGGACAATCTGGAAAAGGCTCTGGAGGCGGGTGGCAGCGTGACCGAGATCCGCAACAGGGAAAATCTCGGGGTCGCAGCGGCCCTCAACCAGGGCATCCGCAAGGCACTGGAAGATCCAGACTGTCACTGGATCTTCACTTTCGATCAGGACAGTCTGCCCGCTGCGGACATGGTGGAAAAGATGCTGACGGTCTGGAGATCCCATCCCCATCCGGAGAGGCTAATGGTCGCCGGTCCCCGGATAGCCTTCGTGGATAGCACCTCCCGGCCGGATCCGGCTGATGATCGGTCCTGGCGCGAGGCGACCCATGTGATCACCTCGGGAAGCCTCATTTCCCGGCGGGCTTTCAATTTAGCAGGATTTTACAACGAGGGGCTCTTTATCGATTATGTTGATATCGAATATTGTCTCCGCCTGAGAAGCCTCGGTTATCAGGTCATCGAGGTGAATTCAACGGAAATGCTTCATCACGTGGGTCGACTCGAGGAGCGTCTTTTTCTGGGAGAACAGGTCCATCCTACCCATCACCCACCGCTGCGCCGGTACTACCAGTTCCGCAACGCCCTGCTCCTTCACCGTCAATATCGGAAATCCCAGCGCCCCTGGCGCTGGAAGAACCGGATCATCCTGATGAAGATCCTGATCCTCATTTTCCTTTACGAGAAGCAGCGCCTGCGAAGCCTGTTGCAGATCTTGAGGGGCATCGGCCATGGTCTGGCCGGCCGGTCCGGCCGGTCCGGTGAAACGCCTTATGTTCACGATCCGATAATTGGAATTTAAGCGTCACGATCATTATCTCTATGTCTGAACAGGTTCGAATCATTGTCGTCAATTGGAACGGGAGGATATTCCTGGAGGACTGCTTGGAGAGCCTGCGCAGGCAGACCTACCGGTCCTTCTCGATCACACTGGTCGACAATGGTTCAACCGACGGCTCTGTGGAGTTTGTGTCCCGCCGCTTTCCGGAGGTTCGGGTGATTCCCATCAGGGAAAACCTCGGTTTTGCCGCAGCCAACAACCGCGCCTTGAGAGATCTGACGACGCCGTATGCGGCGCTCCTGAATAACGATGCCGTAGCGGAGCCCCGCTGGCTTGGATCTCTTGTCGAGGCCCTGGAGCAGACGAAAGAGGCCGGTTTTGCCGCCTCCAAGATGCTCCGTTACGATCGACGGGAAGTGATAGACCGGTGTGGCGACGGGTATACGAGAGCCGGCTCAGGACTCCTCCGCGGCCGCGATGAGCCGGCCAGTCATTACAGCCGGCGGGAATGGATTTTCGGCGCCTGCGCCGGCGCTGCCCTCTACCGGGCATCCATGCTCGAGGATATCGGGCTTTTTAACGGGGATTTTTTTCTCCTCTATGAGGATGTGGATCTGAGTTTCCGGGCGCAGTTGAAAGGTCACAAATGTCTTTATGTGCCGGAAGCCGTTGTTTACCACAAGGGGAGCGGCAGCCTCGTTCATGACTCGCCCCTTTCGGTTTACTACGGCCATCGAAATCTCGAATGGGTCTATATTCAGAATATGCCGGCGCGACTGATTCCTCGAACGATCATCCCTCACTTGATTTACAATATCGCCGCACTCTGCTACTTCATTGTGCGGGGACGGGGGATGGATTATCTCAGGGCGAAAAAGGATGCCCTCAAAGGGTTGAAGCCCGCCTTGAAAAAACGCCAGCAGCTTCAGGGTAGCAGAACAGCGGACGATTCAACTATCTGGGGGCTGCTGGACCGGCCGGCGCTGCTGGCCCGCGTAAAATGGCGCCGGGATAATAAGTCTGCATGACTGGGGACGCATCGAAACAGGGAGACCTTTGAAAATCGGATCCCGGAAGCGTGCATTGGAGATTTTTCGGGGCACCCTAACGGAAAATGGGAAAATAGGGACAGCTCCAGATTTTTTCCAGTGAAAAATCGGGAGCTGTCCCCATTTTCCGTCGCAGGGTCGAAAAATGTCCAGCGCGCGAAGGGGACGTAATTTTCAGAGGTCTCACATGTTTTATCTGTGAGGGGGATCGGACGTGGTAACGGTGAAGCATCGCCCTCTTGTTCTTGTGACCGGCGCCACCGGCGCCATCGGACCGCTCGTTGTGAACGCCTTCCATGCCGCGGGTTATTCGATCCGTACCCTGTCGCTCGATCCCCCGCCGGCCGGTACTTCGCCGGAGGATAAGGACGTGGAGGCGATCATAGGAGATATCACCGACTTGTCGGCTGTACAGGCGGCGATGCAGGGTGTCGAATCGGTGGTTCACCTTGCCGCTTTGCTGCATATGGTGAATCCTCCGGATCATCTTCTGGATCTGTATCGGAAAATAAATGTCGGCGGCACAAAAAACGTGGTAGAGTCCGCCGTAAAAGCAAATGTCGGGCGGATCCTGTTTTTCAGCACCATCTCGGTCTATGGCGACACCAATGGTCACATCATCAACGAAGACACACTGCCCCGGCCCGACACTTTTTACGCAAGGACCAAGCTCGACGCCGAGCAGATGGTTCTCACTGCAAAGGACAAAGACGGAAAGCCGATCGGAACGGTCCTGCGCCTGGCTGCCGTTTACGGTTCGAGAGTCAAGGGGAATTACCGGCAACTGCTCACGGCCCTCGAAAGAGGATGGTTTTTCCCCATCGGCCGGGGGCGGAATCGGCGAACCGTGATTTATGATAAAGATGTCGCAACAGCGGCGGTCCTAACTCTGCAACATCCGGCGGCGGCGGGACGGCTGTATAATGTGTCCGATGGTCGATATCATCGGCTGGACGAGATTATAGAGGCGATCTGTCGAGCCCTCGGCCGCATCCCTCCTCGCCTTTCCTTACCGGCCGCGCCGGTCCGGTTCGCCGTCGGTCTGTTCGAAGACGCGCTGAAGATGATCGGTCTGAAGCCGCCTGTCAGCCGGGCGACAATCGATAAATACCTGGAGGATGTTGCAGTGGATGGTCGGCTTATCCAAAAAGAACTGGGGTTTACACCCGGCTTTGATCTGACCGCGGGCTGGGAGGATGCGGTCCGGGAGATGCGCCGTCCTCGAACGGGGAATAAATAAACCGTGACTCTCACCGCATTTCTTACCCATCTCGCTTTTGCCTTTTCGCTGGTCATCCTGTCGATCGTGATCACGCGTCTGATGATTTCCCGCATCCGGATATTGGATATCCCGAACCAGCGGTCTTCCCACGACAATCCGATACCCAAATCCGGCGGCATCGCCATCGTGGTCACTTTTTTCATCGGCGTGATCATCGTGGCCCTTATCGCGGAAACGACAATGATCGACAGTGTCTATTTTTATGGTTTTGCCCTGTCGGCGCTCCTGATCGCCGCGATTTCGTTTTATGACGACATGAAAAATAAACCGTTCCTCATGAAATTGCTGACACAAATTTTTGCTGTTGTCGTCGTTTTATCCGTCGGACTTGTTATCGACAAGATCAATATCCCTTTTTCAGGAGATGTAGAACTCGGCTGGCTGGGATATCCTATCTCCTTTCTGTGGATTGTAGGATTGACGAATGCGTTCAATTTCATGGATGGTTTGGACGGCCTGGCGGGCGGCGTCGCCCTGATCGCGAGCCTTTTTTTCTGTGCGATCACCTTCACGCAGGGGAGCATTTTTGTCTATATCATCTCTTATACGATCATTGCCGGCACACTGGGATTTTTGATGTATAACTTTCCAACGGCCCGCATCTTCATGGGTGACGTGGGCAGCGCCTTTCTGGGCTTCACGTTTGCCGTCCTGGCGATTATGGCCGCCCGCTACGATCACTCGCACACCTCCTTTTTCGTCATGCCTCTGCTGCTGTTTCATTTTATCTACGACACGGCCTTCACCTTTTCCAGAAGGCTTCTGAGCGGACAGAAGGTGACGGAACCCCACCGCACCCATCTGTATCAGCTCTTCCAGCGCCTCGGATACAGTCATCCGGCTGTCACCGTTTTTCATTGCGGCCTTTCCCTTTTGCAGGGATTGGCCGCCATCCTGATGGTGCATTCCCCCGGAGACAGCAGACGATTGCTGTTTTTCACGCCTTTTATCGCCATCGAGGCGATCTATTCTTATGTCATCATGCGATCGGCCAAAAAGGCCGGGCTGTTGGAATATCCGGGAAAGTTATAGAAGATTAAACCAGGACTCGCCATGAAGATGCAGTTGAAAAACGGCCATTTTTATCTGATGCTCCTGAGCGATGCGCTCCTGTTCGCCGCGGCGCTGAGCCTTGCTTATCTCTTCCGCTTCGAATTCTCCCTGGATGACTTCTTTGCCGAACAGCTCCAGGAGATCCTGATCGTGGTCCTCCCGCTGAAGTTGGCCATCTTCTTCCTGTTCGGTCTATACAAAGGGATGTGGCGCTATACGAGCACCCGTGATTTCTGGAGACTTCTGCAGGCTTCGGCAACCTCGACGCTCCTGCTTTTGTCGTTCATTTTTGTCTTTTTCCGGTTTGAGGGAGGGTATTCCCGGGCCGTCTTGGTGATGGACGGCGGGTTGACCTTTCTGTTGACCGGCGGCCTGCGGATGTTCATAAGGACGTTTTATCTGAGACTGGACCGGAAAGGACAGGCCGCGATCCTCCCGACCGCCCAGCGCAAACGCATTCTCATCGTCGGGGCCGGGTCCGCCGGGGAGAAAACATTGCGGGAGATCATCGAAAACGATCACCTCCCGTACTCCGTCGTCGGTTTCATCGATGACGACCGGAAAAAACACGGCCGATCGATCCACGGCATACCGGTCCTGGGTCCGCTCGGCGAAATGGCGAAGATCATTGAAGAGCTGGGAATCCGGGAGATTCTGATTGCCATTCCATCGGCCACGGGAGATCAGATGCGCCGGGTTGTCGAGGCCTGCAAACTCTGCCAGATCGCCTACAAGACCCTGCCTGGAATAGGCGAAATCATCAACGGCCGGGTCAGCATCAAGGCTTTCAGAGACGTCAATTATGAAGACCTCCTGGGGCGTTCGCCCATCCAACTGGACACTGAGGAAATCATGGGGTGCCTCAAAGGTAAATCAGTTCTGGTGACGGGTTGCGGGGGATCGATCGGGGCTGAGCTGTGCCGTCAGATTCTCCGTTTCGAACCGCAAATCCTGATCCTGCTGGATGCAAACGAGTCAAACCTTTTTCATATCGAGCTGGAGCTTCGCAACAAGCCGCACGGGGATCGATGCCGGGCGGTCCTGGGCCGCGTCCAGGATGAAAAGCTGATGACGTCGGTTTTTCAAAAATACCGGCCCCAGGTGGTTTTTCATGCGGCCGCCTATAAACATGTTCCCATGTTGGAAAAGAACCCCTGGGAGGCGGTGTTCAACAACATCATCGGCACTCGCGTCATCATGGAGATGGCGCTTCGGTATGTGACGGAAAGATTTGTTCTCGTATCTACCGACAAGGCGGTGCGGCCGACGAGCGTCATGGGGGCGAGTAAGCGGGTGACGGAGCTGTTCCTGCATGCCTTTCAGCAAGGCGCCCTGACCCGCTTCATGGCCGTAAGATTCGGAAATGTGATCGGATCTTCTGGCTCCGTCATTCCCGTATTCAGGAATCAGATCGAGCAGGGAGGCCCGGTGACGGTCACCCATCCGGATGTGAGGCGTTTCTTTATGACGATCCCCGAGGCCTCCCAGTTGATCCTTCAGGCCGGTGCGATGGGGCAGGGCGGGGAAGTGTTTATCCTGAAAATGGGAACCCCGGTGAAGATTGTCGACATGGCGAGGGATTTGATCCGGCTCTCCGGCCGGGAGCCGGATAGGGACGTGAAGATCACCTTTACGGGCCTTAGGGACGGCGAAAAACTCTACGAGGAACTGATTACCGTCGGGGAAGGGATTGTTCCGACGAAACACGAAAAGATCATGGTCCTTCGCGCCGACAATCAGGCCGTTCTCTCCGCATCCCCGCAGGAGCCCTCTTTTTCGCTGGATGCACAGCTCAAGGAGCTCTATGCCGCGGCGGATCGTTTCGACGCCCCGGCGATCAAGAAAAAAATGCGGGACATTGTCCCCGAATATGTGTCACAGGACACCGCAAGTGTTCTTTAGTTTCTTCTTAATTCTCGATCGGCTTCGCCTCGTCGATGAGCATGATCGGGATATCCTCCCGGATCTCGTAAAGAAGCCGGCACCGGTCGCAGATCAGACCGTCCTCTGCCGGCGTCAGTCGCACCTCCCCCTTGCATTTCGGACAGGCCAATATTTCCAGAAGTTCCTTATTGATTCCCATCTTTCTCTCCCCCACCTACGATCGTTATTTCAATACCTGGCGCAATTTGGAAATCGGATCCCGGAAGCGCGCATTGGAGATTTTTCGGGACGTCCTGCCCCGAAAAATGTCCAGCGCGCGGAGGGATCGCGATTCCCAAAGCTCCCATTTCTGTTTCATTTTCCCAGCATGTCCTTGACGGCCGCAAAGACATCCTCCACGGTAATTTCCGTCATGCACCGGGGGGCTTCGCACTGCTTCCGAAAGCAGGGGCTGCAGGAAATGCCGCGGCGGATGATCCTGTGACCGGGACCGCAGGGACCCGTCCGGGCGGGATCGGTCGGCCCGAATAGGGCCACGACCGGCGTACCTACCGCTGCCGCGAGGTGCATAGGGCCCGAATCGGTCGTAATGACGAGGGAGGCGTCTCTGTAAAGCGAGGCCAGCTCCCGGAGGGTCGTTTGTCCGCCGAGATTGACGGCCGCTGTTTTCATCCGGGCCCTGATCTTCTCGAGCGGTCCGGCCTCGCCTCCCGTCAAAATCACAGCGATCCCCAGTTCCCGATGGATCCGGTCGCCGAGTTCCGCAAATTTGTCATCCTCCCAGAGTTTCGTCTCCCAGAAGGCGACCGGACTGACAGCCACGAAACGTCTTTCCGGTTTCCTTCCCCCGCCTGATTCCGCTCCATCCCCCCTGCTCTCCACCGATTCGATACCTTCCGGAGGTTCGTCCCGGAGGGCAATCCTGTGCCACAGCCCCTCTTCACCGCCGGCGATCGTGAATTCCGGCGACGTCGTGAGACGTGAGGGCTCGACGCCGTTTCCGGCAAGATAGCGGATAAAGTCGAGATAGCGGTCGACAGCGTGCGTCTCCATTGCCTCGGGGATTTTTTCGTTGTAGAAAAGGCGGCTCCCTTCCTGCATGCTGTTGTAGCCGAGCTTCCGCTTCCCCCCGCTCAGGAGTACAATGACGGCGCTCTTGAACAGGCCATGAAAGTCGATGACGAGGTCGTAGGAACGGCTGCGGAGTTCCCGAAAAAATGCGCGCATTTCCCTTAAGGGCGCCGCGACCCGCCCCCGTCGGATGTCCCTCATCCAGGCTTTACGGCGGGAGACCAGGACCCGATCGAGGTCGGGATGACCGGTGAGCAGGTCGGCGGCCGCCTCCTCGACAACCCAGGTGATATCGGCATCCGGGTAACACCGCCTCAGGGCGGCGAGCGCCGGCAGGGTATGGATGACGTCGCCGATCGCGCTCAGCTTGACGATCAGGATATTCACGTTTTTCGGTCCTTCAGAAGCCATCTCACGGCGGCGAGGATGTCCTGGGCGATATGGACAGGTCGGGCGATGAGAGCCTCCCCGCCGGGGCGTGCCGCTTTGCCGGGTATTTTCCGCCGGGGTTCTTCACGTGTCTCCAGAGTGGCGGCGGACTCGGCGCCGTAACCTGTCCGAACGAGGACTCCCCGAGCACCGACCCTTTCGCCCGCCTCGATGTCCTTGAGCGTGTCCCCTACCATATATGAGCCGGCGGGATCAAGGTTGAGCTCCGCAGCCGCCTTCAGGAGCAGCCCCGGAGAGGGTTTCCGGCAGTCGCAACTCAGCAGATATCGCCCCTGCCCTTCGGTCGGGTGGTGGGGGCAGAAGTAGATCCCGTCGAGAAATCCCCCTTCCATCAGAAGCAGCTCCCGGAGTCTGGTATGGACCGCCCCGACGACGACCTCGTCGAAGAGACCCCGGGCGACGCCGGACTGGTTGGTCACCACGACAGCCTTCATCCCGCTTGCGTTGATCAGGCGAATCGCCTCGGCGGCCCCGGGGATCAGCGTCAGTTTTTCCGGTCGGTCCAGATACCCTACCTCTTCGTTGATCGTCCCGTCGCGGTCAAAAAAGACCGCCGCCTGCCGTTCTTCCTCCCCCATCCTTTTATCCTTTCATAAGTCCCCGTGCCGCGCGGTAAACCTCATCCACGCCAATCAGATCCATGCAGCAGAAATCGGTCGGACAGACCGGCTTCAAACAGGGGCTGCACGGGACATCCCGGTGTATGACGACGCTTGCCTCCCCCACGGGCGACGTCGTCACCGGGTTTGTCGATCCGAAGATTGCAACCATGGGAACCCCCAGCGCCCCGGCGACGTGCATCAGGCCGGTGTCGTTGGAGATGAAGAGGTCGCAACGGGAGATCAGCGCAATGGCCTCTCTGAGGTTCGTTCTCCCGGCAACATCGATCAGAGGGTGACGGGCGTTCTTCCGCACCTCGGCAGCGCTCTCCCTGTCGCCGTCGCTTCCGAAGAGGATCGCCTGCGCCCCCGTGTCATCGATCAGGCGGTCGACGACCGAGGCGAAACGCTCCGGGAACCATTTTTTCGCCGGCCCGTAGGCGGCGCCGGGTGCAAGGCCGATCAGGGGCTGTCCCGCCAGGATGCCGTATTCACGAAAGAACTCCTCCGGAACGCCGGTATAATCGCGTCCGGGGTGCAGATGCACAATCCGCCCTGCGGGCAGGCAGCCAAGCGCCCCGACCATCCCGAGATAGTAGTCGATCTGGTGGACTCGGCGGATCGCAGGCGTCCGCCGGACCGAATGGGTGAGAAGGAATCCCCTGCCGTCGGCGTTGTAACCGGCGCGAAGCGGGATGCCGGCGAGCCGTGCGATGATCGCCGCTTCGATCGCGTTCTGAAGGAGGATGGCGCAATCAAAGCGGTATCGGCGAAGTTCTGCGGCGAGGCGCCATTTCCCCCCGATGCCGGCGTGGCAGCCCGGCTCCTCAAAGAGGATCACCTCATCCACTTCCGATGAGAGACGGTAGACTTCCGCGACCCACGGTTTTGCGAGGACAAAGAGCCGCGCTCCGGGCCATGTCCTGCGGATCGCGGCGAGGGCGGGGAGCGTCATGACGACATCGCCGATCCAGTTTGTCCCTCGGATCAGCACCCGTTTAATCCCCTCTTTGGGCAGCCTTTTCTCCCCTCTCACAGTGAGTTTCTCTTCTTGCGCCGCCGCCTTCATTCCAAACTTTACCATCTCTAAGCCCTTTTCGCAGCTTGGAAATCGGATCCCTTAAAGCGCGCGGAGGGATCACGATATCCAGAAGCTCTCTCTGGCATTCCAAAACCTTTTCACAACTTGGAAATCATGTCCAGGAAGCACACAATGGAGATTTGGGGAGGGGGCTGATTTCAAATCTGTCCCCTTGCCCCTGCCCCCGCAGTGTAGCTCCCTTGGGGAAATTAGGGACAGCTCCCTATTTCTCATTTTCCTCATTCCTTTTTTCGGGCCTGGCAGCGCTGCGTCTTCCAGCGCTGGTGCACCCAGAGCCACTGGTCGGGGTATCGCCGGACCGTCTCCTCGATGATTTTCGTGAAGCGCTGGGTGTTGGTAAAGACATCCGCCTCCCGATTGCCGCTGCGGATGATCTCCACCTCCGGGCCGATAACCAGGCGGTACCGTCCGTCCGGGAGCCTGGCCATGAAAGCCGGGAGGACCGGCGCCTCGGTATGGAGCGCCAATAGTGCGAGGCCGTCCGTCGTACAGGCCGGATGTCCGAAATAATCCACAAAAACCCCCTCGTGACAGTCGACGTTCTGATCGATCAGGATACCCAGGATTTCATTGCGCTTCAGGCTCCGGAGCATCGGCCGCATCGCGCGATCCTTGGGGATTGGGGTATTGCCTGTCACCGACCTGACACGGAAGATGAGGTGGTCGAGAAGGGAACTGTCAAGAGGACGGTAGATCACAACGGCAGGATGCTTGATGAGCAGGGGTATCGTCACGGCCTCCAATTCCCAGTTGCCGAAATGGGCGCCGAAGAGAAGGACGCCCCGTCCCTTAGAAAGGGCCTGCCTGCAATTTTCTAAACCTTCGGCATCGATGAGCTTCCCGACATTCGACGGGGTCAGACGGGGAATGCCGAAGAATTCCGCCGCCACGATCCCCAGGTTCCGGTATACGCCCCGGGCGATCCGGAGGATCTCCTCCGTGGACTTCTCCGGGAAGGCGCGTCGAAGGTTATAGGCGGCAATCAGACGCTGGCGGGAGGAGAGGTGATAAAAAAGCCGGAAGAGGCCAGTGAATAAGGCCTTGCGCAGGGGAGTGGGGATACCCTGGAAAGCGACGAGAATAATGTCGGCAAGACGTTTGGCTGTCACTGTTTCTCCCTCAAGAATGCAAAAGCGCTTTTTAGTTAATACGCAAGCCGGGAAAAAATCAACTCTGCAAATGGCTCCGAGGGTGTAATCTCCATCTCGACCCGGAGGAGGGATACCTCAGCCTGGAACTCGGGGAAATCGCTGAGGCGGACGCCATCCTTCTCCGTCGTGATGATCCGGTCCGCTCCGGTTTCCGCGGCGAGACGCCTGAGAGCGTCGATATCGGGGCGGATGTAAGGATAGTGGTCGGGGAAGGTCTCGAAGGAAACGATTTCCGCCCCCAGTGCAATCAGGCTCCGCCGGAAGATCTCCGGTCGGCCGATCCCGGCGAAGGCGCATACCTTCTCCCTTTGAAGCAATGCCGCCGGGAGGAGACGACCCGTTCGCCCCTCGATGATTCCCTGCGGGCGGTGGATGCCCCGGAACAAAGGCATACCGGAGGCCGCCTCCTCCAGGGGTTCAACCGGGTCGCCTTCCGCGCCCGTCCGGATGATCAGATGGGCGCGCCGCAGGGACGCTTTGGGCTCGCGGAGCGGTCCACGGGGAAGGAGCTGATCGTTCCCGAACGGCAGCGCCGCGTTGACGAGGACAATGTCGAGATCCCTGAAGAGCTGCCGGTGCTGGAAGGCATCGTCCAATATCAGGATATCCGCGTTGCATTGCTCTACGGCGGCCCGACCCGTGAGACGCCGCTCGGCGCCGGTCAGCACGGGGACTCCCGGTACGGCGCGGGCGATCAAGACCGGTTCATCTCCCGCCTCGCGCCATCCCATGAGGATGCGATTTTCATCCGAGACGATGCTGACGGGGGCGCCGGCGCGGCCGCCGTATCCCCGGCTGAGGACCGCCGGACGGCGGCCCTTTTCCCGGAGCAGGTTGGCAAGGAGGATCACTGTCGGCGTCTTCCCGGCGCCGCCCACGGTGAGGTTCCCCACAGCGATCACCGGACAGGGGAGTTTCGTCTGCCGGAGGAGCCCGCGGTCGTATAGACGGTTTCTCGCGGCCACGCCGCCCCGGTAGGGGAGGGAGAGGAGCCGCAGACCAGCGCGCAGGGCGGCGGTCCGGCCATCCGGCTTTGCCTCGTTCCAGATCCCTCGGATAGTTGCCTCAAGGTTCATCGTTCCTCGTTCCGTGGGGTGAACAGGGAGGATTAGGGGACACAACACTTGTTTCCCCGGAGAAATAAGTGTTGTGTCTCCTATTCCCCAATGTTCGCTTCGTCGCTGCGGCCATTGTCCTTGAACTGCATCTGATAGAGGCGGCAGTATTCACCCTGGCAGGAGAGGAGCGTTTCGTGGGTGCCCTCCTCCCGGATTTTACCGTTGACCAGGACGATGATCCGGCTGGCGTTTCGGATCGTGGAAAGGCGGTGGGCGATGATCAGGGTCGTTCTCCCTTTCATCAGATTTTCCAGGGCGTCCTGGACCTCGATCTCCGCCTCCGAATCGAGGGAAGAGGTCGCCTCGTCCAGAATCAGGATAGGGGCGTCCTTGAGGAGGGCGCGGGCGATGGAGATCCGCTGCCGCTCGCCGCCGGAGAGTTTTGCTCCCTGTTCGCCGATGAGGGTGTCGTAACCCTTGGGCATTTTCATGATGAATGCGTGGGCATTGGCGGCCTTTGCCGCGGCGATGATTTCCTCCTCGGTCTTTGCGATGTCGCCATAGGCGATGTTGTTCCTTACCGTGTCGTTGAAGAGGATCGTCTGCTGGGTCACGATGGCGATTTGCCCCCGGAGTGACTCGACGGTGACTGTGCGGATATCGTGTCCGTCGATGTAGATCGCCCCGTTCATGACGTCGTAGAAGCGGGGGATCAGGTTGACGAGCGTCGTCTTCCCCCCTCCGCTCATCCCCACGAAGGCAACCACCTCTCCCGCCCGGATCGTCAGATTGATCTCTCTGAGGACCGGCGTCTCCTCGTAGTGGAAATCGACGGCGCGGATTTCGATCTCCCGCGAGATGCGGGGCAGGGGGCGGGCGTCGGGATGGTTCCGGATCTCCGGTACGAGATCGATGATGCCAAACACCCTCTCGGCGCCGGCGATCCCCTGCTGAATCGTGTTGTTCACGTTGGTCAACCGCTTGACCGGCTCGTAGAGCATGATGAGCGCCGTCAGGAAGGAGAAGAAGGTACCGGGGGTGGATTGGCCCTGAATGACCTGGTAGCCCCCATAGAAGATGATCGAGGAGATGCCGATGCCGCCCAGGAATTCCATGAAGGGGCTGGAGACGGCGTTGATCGAGGCCGCTTTGAGGTTGAGGCGGAAGAGCCGTTCGTTCTCTCCCGCAAATCTCCTGTTTTCGTATTCCTCCATGTTGAAGGCCTTGACGATCCTGGTCCCCGAAATCGTCTCCTGTAGGAGGGTGGTGAGGCTTCCCAGTGTGACCTGCGTCCTCGACGCGATCTGACGCATCCTCTGGCCGAACTTGGCGATGGGATAGACGGCGAGCGGGAAGACGAGCATGGCGATGATGGCCAGCTGCCAGTCTCGGTAGAAGATGACGAAGACCAGACAGATGAGCGTGAAGGAATCCTTGAGCAGAGAGGTGACCGCCTCCGATACGGCCCCCTGGATGAATCCGACGTCGTTCGTGATTCTGGACATCAGGAGTCCGGTCGGGTTCTTCGTGAAGAAGGCGAGCGACTGGGTCTGGATCTTCCGGTAGAGCGCAGCGCGCAGGTCCGCCACAACCCGTTGACCGATAAAATTCATCAGGACCGTCTGGGCATAGCTGCACACCCCTTTGGTGAGGTAGATCCCTACGACGGCGAGCGGGATCCATTTCAGCATGGCCGAGTTCTTTTTCAGAAAGATCTCATCCAGGGCCGGCTTGACGAGAAACGCGAGCGCGGAGGTGGTCACCCCGACAACGAGCATGCAAAACAGGGCAATAAAAAATTTGACCGCATGGGGTTTCGCGAGTGTCAACAATCTTTTGAAAATGTCCAAAATTTCCTCTCCCTTACCTTATAAACCTTTATATTTTTTCAAGGCATATGAAAAGTATCTTCTTCAGTTTAATTAGGGACAGCTCCCTATTAAATTGGTTAATTAATAGGGAGCTGTCCCTAATTAATGTGCATGGTCGAAAAAAGGTCCGCGCCGCGATGAAGATCTTTTCAATCTGTCCGCTTCTCGAGCATCTCCCAAGCGATCCCCGCCGTCCGTTGTGATGCCCCGGGCATACCGAGTTTTCCCCGTATCTCTGCAAGTGCGGCCTTCATCTCGCTTGCCTTTTCCCGATGGACGAGGAGTTCCCTGACCTCGGCGGCTATCCGCTCCGGATTCGCATCGTCCTGGATCAGTTCGGGAACGACAGCCCGGCCGGCGATAAGGTTCGCCAGGCTGATATGCTCCACGTGGATTACCCTCCGGCCGATGGCATAGGAAGGGGCGGAAACTTTATAGACGACGACCATTGGGGTCTCCAGGAGCGCCGTTTCCAGCGTGGCCGTTCCCGAGGCGACGATCGCCGCGTCGGAAATGGCGATGGCATCGTAGATCTCGTCCCGGATGACGTTGACCTGGAAGGGAAACTGCCGGAGGATGTCCCGGACGAGGTTGGGATCGAGAGTTCCGGCGATGGGCAGGACGAACTGAAGAGGGGAGAGCTTCGCTTCCAGGATCCGGCAGGCCCGGAGCATTTCCGGCAGAAGCCGCGCCACCTCGGACCGGCGGCTTCCCGGCAGAAGTCCCACAGTGATCGCTTCGTCCTTAAGGCCGAAGCGCCTGAGCGCCTCGCTCCGCGTATATTTTTTCTTCACTTCATCCAGCAGCGGGTGCCCGACAAAGGTGACATCCATACCGGCTTCCCGGTAAAAATGCTCCTCAAAGGGGAGAATGACGGCCATCCGGTCTACGGATTTCCGGATCGTGGCTATCCGCCTTTTTCGCCAGGCCCACACCTGGGGGCTGATGTAGTAAAGGACCCTGATTCCAAACCTCCGGGCGGCACGGGCGATGGAGAGGTTGAAATCCGGGTAGTCGATGAGGATGACGAGGTCGGGCGGTTCCTTCTTGAGAGAGGTCTTCAGGCGATGCATGATCCGCAGGATCGAACCGAGCGTGAAGACCACTTCCGTCAGTCCCACCACGGCCATATCGGCAGCGTCGGCGATCAGCCTGACTCCCGCGGCCTTCATCCGCGCCCCCCCGACACCGTAAAAGGAGAGGTCCGGATCGAACCGATGAATCGCCCGGACAAGATTTCCACCATGCAGATCGCCGGAGGCCTCTCCGGCGACGATCATGATCTTCCGGGCGTTCATGACGGCGCCCGATCTCCTGCAGGCGGGGCAACGCACACGAGCGAATCCAGCGGGGCGGGGTTTTTGTCGATCGCGTCATTGATGCGCAGCGCGAGTTCCAGGGCGGCATGTCCGTCTCTCCCGGAAACAAGCGGCGGGGTCCGGCCACTCACGGCATGGATGAAGGAACGGATCTCTTCTTCCAGCGGATCCTGCGTTTTTACCTCCACGTGATTTTCCGTGATCGTCGGCCTTCCATCGGCGCCGTTTCTCCTGCCCAGGGAAACCAGTTCTCGCTTGCGATAATCCACGGAATGGTATCCCTCGACACCGAAGAAACGGATCTTCTGAAGGATCTTCCCGGTGACCCGGCTTGCGGTGATGTTCGCGACGCAGCCGCTCTCAAAGGTCAGGCGGGCGTTGGCGATGTCCACCTTGTCCGAGAGCACCGACACCCCCACGGCATCGACGGTTTTGACAGGGGAACGGACGAAATGGATGATGATGTCCAGGTCGTGGACCATCAGATCGAGGATGACATCCACGTCCGTGCCGCGTTCAAAAAAGGGATGAAGACGGTGGGATTCGATGAAAAGCGGCTGCTCCATCACCGTGTGAAGGGCCGCTACTGCCGGGTTGAAGCGCTCGATAAAGCCGATCTGAAAAACGAGCCTTTTCGCATCCGCCAAGGCGATCAGTTCATCCGCCTCGGCAAGAGTCGCGGCGATGGGCTTTTCCAGAAGAACGTCCACGCCCGCCTTCAGAAAGACCGAGGCGATCTCGTGATGGGCGCCGGTCGGCACGGCGATGGAAACGGCGTCAACCATTCCGGCAAGCTTCGGGCAATCGGCGACGGCCTGGCAACCGTAGAGGTCCGCAGCCTGCCTGGCTCGTTCCGGGACGGCGTCGACAACCCCGACGATCCGGCACCCCGGAATGTTTTGATATTTTTGAAGATGATAGCCTCCAAGGTGTCCGATGCCGACCACGCCGATTCTGATTTCTTCCATTTTTTTACCCGCATATCCCCTTTTTTACCTGCATATCCCCCGTTCCGATTTCCGGATAAAATCCAGAAACTTCCGGATCTCGGGGAGATCTTCCACCTCCTGTTCGACTTTTTGGATCGCCGCGGACAAGAGCAGCGAGGAGCGGAAAACGATCCGGTAGGCCGCCTTCAGGGCCTGGATCGACTCGACGGAGAACCCCCGACGCTTCAGGCCGATCAGGTTCAGACCGAAGAGCCTGGCAAAGTTGCCGGAGGCCATGACGAAGGGGGGGATGTCCTTGGTCACCGCCGAGGCCCCCCCGATGATGGAGTGGGCCCCGATCCGTGTAAACTGGTGGATGCCCGACAGTCCGCCGATGATGGCAAAGTCCTCCACTTGAACATGGCCGCCCAGATTAGCCCCGTTGGCCATGACGATGTGATCCCCGAGCTTGCAGTTATGGGCAACGTGGCAGTATGCCATCAGCAGATTGTGATTCCCGATGAGGGTGACGCCGGCGTCGGCTGCGGTTGACCGGTGGATGGTGACAAACTCCCGGATCGTGTTGTGGTTCCCGATGACGACCCGCGTCTCCTCCCCCCGGTACTTCAGATCCTGCGGGGGGCCGCCAAGAGCGGCGAACGGGGAGATCCGGCATCCTTCGCCTATATCGGTATGACTCTCGATGACTGCGTGAGGGCCGATGGTTGTGTTCTTCCCGATATGGCAATCGGGACCGATGATGGAGTATGGTCCGACCTCAACCCCTTCGGCGAGCATCGCGTCAGGGGAGATGACCGCTGTGGGGTGGATATTCATAAAGTTTCCTTCTTTGTCTTCGCTTCCAACGCGGTGACCCGCCGTTGCAAGGCAGATAGGGTCTCCCGCATTGCCGGAAGTTTTGAGCGACAGGCCTCCATTTTCAACCATTCCCCATGGGGCATATGCGGCGCTCCGGCGACGACCCGGCCCGTGGAGACGTCCTTGTGGACGCCCGATCCGGCGGCAATCATGACGTGGTCCCCGATTCGGATGTGGCCGACAAGACCCGCCTGACCGCCGATGATGACGCCTCTTCCCAGGCGTGTGCTCCCGGAGATGCCGACCTGGGCGACCACGACGGAATATTCTCCGATCACCACATTATGGGCGATCTGGACGAGGTTGTCGATCTTCACCCCCCGCTGGACCCAGGTCCTGCCGAGGGCGCCGCGGTCAATGGTCGTATTGGCGCCGATCTCAACATCATCGTCGATCTGGACGTAACCGACCTGGGGGATCTTCAGATTTTCCTGCCCGGGTCCGGCAAATCCGAAACCGTCGGACCCGATGACGGCGCCGGCATGGATGACAACACGCCGGCCGATCAGGCAGCGGCGGTAAAGCGTGACACGGGGGTAAAGGATCGAAGCCTCGCCGACGGCGGCATCCCTGCCGATAAAGACGCCCGGGTAGAGGATCGCCTTGCTCTCGACCCGCGCCCCGCGGCAGATATGGACGCCCGGGTAAACCACGGCGTCCGGAGAGACCGAAGCCCCGGCCTCGATGCAGGCGTGTTCGCTGATTCCCGCCGCCTCCTCTTCCTCGGGGTGGAAGAGGGCCAGGAGTCGGCCTAACGCGATGTAAGGTTCCTCGACGATGAGGAGATTTTTCCCCGTACAGGCCGTTTCCGACGCGACGAGTATCGCGCTTGCTCCGGTCGTCTCCATTCGCTTTTTGTACTTCGGATTGGCCACGAAAGCGAGGTCCCCCTCACCGGCATCGTCGATCGCCCGGATCCGCTCGATGCGAATCCCGCCGTTGCCGCTGATGCGTCCGCCTAGAAAAACGGCGATCTCGCTGAGTGTCATGATCACTTTTTGCCGTCCGTCACTTCTTGGGTTTGGCTGTCTTGCCGAATTCCTCGATCACCCGCTTTGTCAGGTCGTTCTCCTTCGCGAAATAGGCCAGAGGGATGGCGCTCACGTCGATGATCATCCCGTATTTTTCCCTTTCACCGATCGCCTGGACCAGCTTCAGAATGTCGGGTATCAGCTTCTTGTACATCTCCTGCTCCTTTGCCTTGAACTCGTCTTCGGAATCCTTGACCTCGATCTGAAAATCCCGGACTTTCTTCTGAAAAGCGAGCTCTCTTTCCTTTACAACGTCTTCTTTGAGAAGCGGGCGCTGTTTATCGAGGTCGTCTTTGAGCTTCTTGAGTTCATTGTCCTCTTTCTGCAGTTTTTCCCGGGTCTTCTTGAACTCCTCCATCACTTTCTTTCCGGAGCCGGAGGAGAGCATGACTTCCCGAATGTCCACGAACCCGGTTTTTTCAGCCGCCGCCGCCCATGATCCCATAAGGACTAGCATCGGAATCACCAGCCCCGTAATAAGCCATCCATATTTTTTCATTTCCTGTTCCCCTTTCGAATGTATTTGTATCAGAACCTCTTCCCTATCCTACATGAACATTCCGATCGAGAATTCCCACCGGCTGGTGGATTCTCCTTCCTTCGGATCGAGGACGTACCCCCATTCCAGACGGAGGGGTCCGATCGGGGAGTACCAGCGGATCCCCGCCCCCGCCGTTTTCCGCATATCACCCGGGTGGTAGCCACTTTCCCAGGAGTTGCCGGTGTCGAAGAAGACCACTCCCTTCATTCCGGCGTTCTTGATCAGCGGAATGACGTACTCGAAATTAAAGTTCAACAATGTAAGACCGCCGATGACCGTCCCCGTGGCGGGATCTTTCGGTCCCACTTCCCTAAGGCCGCGCAGGGAGTTGATCCCTCCGAGATAGTACCGTTCATAAATGGGGACCTCTTTCCCTTCGTTGGCGGTCATATAACCGATCCTTCCCCGGACGCCGAAAACGGTGTCCAAGGGGAGCGGGAAGAACCAGGCGGAGGTTGCCCCGTAACGTGTGTAAGCGACGTCGCCCAGGAGAGGGCCTCCGGTATATTCCAGCGAGACGGTGTTCTTCGAACCGGTCGAGGGGAATATCGCATCGTCCGTCGAGTCCCGGGTGATGCTGAAAGAAACGCCGCTGCTCGTCGTCTTTCCGGCCTGCTTCTTGATGTAAAGCGATGCCGTGTCCAGGACCTCCTTCACGGTGTCCACGGAGAGGCGGTACCCGACATAACCGGTCACGTACCGATAGAGGGGATAGCCCAGGACCGTCCCGAATCCGCTGGAATCGAGCTTGTAGGCGTCGTATTCGCGGTAGAGGTTCCAGAGGTCAAACTTGCTCCGGAGGGGGATGTCGAAAAGCCAGGGCTCGGCGAAGGAGAGGTCGTAAAGGGTAAAGCGGGAACCGATGCTCGCCTTGAGACTCAGGGTCTGGCCCCTGCCGAATAGGTTCTGCTGGGAGACCTGTGCAGAAAGGACTCCCTGGTCCATGGCGCTGTATCCGGCGCCGAGGCTGAACATCCCTGTCGGCTTCTCCTTGACGCCGATGTTTATGTCCGTCTGGGTTTCGTCTGGGCCTTTCTGGGTCTGGAAGTCGATCTCTTCGAAGTATCGCAACCGGTTCAGGGCCATGTAACTGTCCTTAAGCTTTGTCCGGCTGAAGAGATCTCCCTCAACCATAAAGAGCTCACGGCGGATTACTTTGTCGCGCGTCTTGGTGTTCCCGGTGATGTTGATCCGGTTGAAATAGACCAGCTTCTTCTTGATGATTTCATAAGTCACATCGACGGTCTGGGTCTTCTCCTGCGGTTCGGTGCGGGGGGCGACGTCGGCGTTTGCAAAACCCTCGTCATTGCAGACCTGCGCCAGGTAATCCATGTCCTTGATGATCGCTTCGCGGTCGTAGAAGTCCTTCTTTTTGATCTGGAGTTTCGCCAGCAGGTCCGCACGCGGGGTTTTGAGCTCGTCGCCGGTGATTGTCACTTTGCCCACACGGAATTGCCGACCCTCCGAAACGTTAATCTTGACGGTGATTCCCTCCCTTTCGATGGTAATCTCGGGCTCGCCGACCTGGGCGTTGATGAAGCCGTTGTTCAGGTAGAAAGCATTGATCTTCCCCATGTCCTGCTTGAGCTGATCTTTCTTCAGGACGCCGGAGTCGGTGATGAAGTGGAAGATGCCCCATTCGGTCGTGGTCATCATGTTCTTCAGTTCCCTTGTGGTGAAGGTGCGGTTGCCTTCGAAGACAATGTTCCGGATGAAGAGTTTTTCATTTTCGACAATGCTGATAACGATGGTGACGTCCCGCTCGCGTTCCTTCTCGATGACGTAACGGATCTCGGCGTTATAGTACCCCTTGCTGTCATAGAGGGTCTTGATCTTGTCCATGTCGGCCTTGAGCCTCTCGGGATTGACCGTCTGCCGGCTCCGGACGGTCATCACACCTTCGATCTCATCTTTTTTCAAGGCCTTGTTCCCATTGATCCGGATCTCCGTGATCATCGGTTTTTCCACAACATTGAAGGCGACGACCTTTCCCCCGGGAATATCCGTCAACTCCACCGCGACATCATCGAAGTAGCCCATCTTGAAGATGGCCTTGATATCGGTGGAAAGGTTCTCATCGGTCAAGATATCCCCCACGGCGCTTTTCAGGACTTGATTGATGGCGCTTCCGTCGATTTTTCGGTTGCCTTTGAATTCAATGCGGGCGATCCTCTGCTCGGGGGCGATCCGGCTTATGATATCCATCCGGAGTTGGGCGAGTATGGCGCCGAGGCGCTGCCTGCCCTTGCCCTGAACGTATACCCCCGGGAGGGCTTTCCCCGTGCGGACATCGATCAGCCGCGCATCCACGCTGATCCGCTCGCCGAATTCGGTCACACTCCCCGTGATGGTGTAGAGCGCGCCGGCCTTTCTGCCTACATCGAGGACCAGGGCATCGTCGAGGCGTTTCCCTTTAGTAGCCGCGGCAATGGCTTTCCTGTCGACAAGGCGGATGGGTTTCGATTTCAGAAGTTCCGCGGCCACGCCTTGATCGACCGTTTCCTGGAGGTTTGCGGCGCTCTTCGGGGTAGTGCTGTGGACCACAAAAGGAAACAGGGCGACACTCCTGATGTTTTCCGCCGTTACTCCCCGGACCGGCCAAACAAGAATCGATGCCAGAACCATTGATGCGCATATCAGAAAAAATTTTTTATTCATGGGTATAAATCCTTCCGTCGCGCAGACCGATTTGCTGGGACATCCGACCGGCCAGTGACTGGTTGTGTGTGACCACGATCAGTGTAATCCGCTTCGCTGAGTTCAATGCCATCAGAATCGCTTCTATCTTCTTTCCGGTTTCCGTGTCAAGGTTTCCTGTGGGTTCGTCCGCGAGGAGGATTTCCGGTTCGAGGATAAGCGCGCGCGCTATGGCGACCCGCTGTTGTTCCCCACCGGAGAGTTCTCCGGGTTTGTGGGTCATCCGGTCTCCCAACCCCACTTCGTTGAGGATCGCCTCCGCCTTTCTCTTCGCCTCGGTTTTCGGGATCCGCCGGATCAGGGCGGGCATCATCGCATTTTCGAGAGCGCTGAATTCGGGAAGGAGGTTATGAAACTGAAAAACGAAGCCGATCTTCCCGTTCCGGAAGGCGGCAAGTTTCGCTTCCGGCCAGGTGAAGACATCGACGCCGTCGAAGAGGACGGAGCCGGATGTCGGATGGTCGAGGGCGCCGAGAATATGGATCAGCGTGCTCTTCCCCGAACCGGAAACTCCCACGACGGCTAAGGATTCCCCCTGCGCGATGCGGAGGTTCACGCTTTTGAGCACTTCGATCTTGAGCCCGTCTTTGAGAAAGGTTTTGCTGAGGTTTTCGACCTGGATCATACGCTTGTTCCTATTGACCCCCCGTAAAAAGGTCGCAAAAAACGGGACGGCTTCGTAAAAATGCCGCAGGCAAGGCGCGCGAGTCCTGAGGAATGAGGCGTACTGTTGCGTACGCCGCAATAACGAAAGATGAAGCGCAACGCAGCATCCGGCATTTTTACGAAGCCGTCATTCATAGCGCAACGCCTCCGCCGGATCGAGCCTGGATGCTCGCCAGGAGGGATAGATCGTGGAGAGAAAACTGATCAGCATCGTACCCGCGATGATGATCCCCACATCGCCGAAGTTCACCTGCGAAGGGAGCTCGCTTAGGTAGTATACCTCACCCGGGAGGATCTTGAAGCCGAAGAGTCTCTCCACAAAACGGGAGATGGCCTCCAGATTGAAGGCAACGGCCAGCCCTGCAAGGCTGCCGAAAAGTGTTCCGATTGTCCCCACGATAAGTCCCTGGAAGATGAAAATCTTCATGATTCCCGACCGCGTGGCGCCCATCGTCTTGAGGATGGCGATGTCCCTGTTCTTCTCCATGACGATCATGATCAGCGCGCTGATGATATTGAACGCCGCGACAATAACGATCAGGGAGAGGATGATGAACATCACCCGCTTCTCCAGCCTGAGCGCCGAGAAGAGGTTCTTGTTCATCTCCATCCAATTCCGGCCCCAGTAAGGGTAGCCGAGTTTCTTCTCGATCGACTTTGCAATCTTGTCCGCCTTGTAGATGTCGTCAACCCGGATCTCGATCCCGGTGACGAGGTCGCCCATGTTCAGAAACTCCTGACAGGTCTTCAGGGAGACATAGGCGAGCGTCGAATCGTATTCGTAGAAGCCGGATTCAAAGATGCCCACCACGACAAAAGGCTTTATTCTCGGGACCATGCCCATGGGTGTCGAAACGCCGGAAGGGGAGACGATATGGACCGTTTCGAAAAGAAACACCCCGAGGTTCTTCGCCAGCTCGCGACCGATGACAATTCCGGGCAGAACCGAGTGCTCAGGCTTCAAGCCGGGGATGTCGCGTTTCCCGTCCTTTAGATATTCCACCTTCCCCTCCCGGAACTTGCCAAGATTGATCACCTTCAGGGCATCATCCAGGGAGAGACCTCGAAGTACGACGCCGGTCACGTTGTTCCCGTTTTTCAGCATCGCCTGGCTGTAAATGAAAGGGGTGGCTGCGATGACGCCGGGGACTTGGGCGACCTCCTGCATCACCCGGGGATAATGACGCATCCCGCCGCCGTGCTCCAGCACGACGACATGGGAATTGATCCCCAGGATCTTGCTGCGCAGATCCGTTTCAAAACCGTTCATGACGGCGATGACAATGATCAGGGCCGCGACACCGAGGAAGATGCCGGCGATCGAGATGAAGGTGATGATCGAAACGAAGACCTGTTTCCGTCTGGCCCTGAGGTAGCGCAGGCTGATGATGAATTCATAGGACATCAGTTATCCGTTTCCACTGTTTTGATGGTTGCCGCTTCATCCTGGGAAGCCTCCCTGGTCCGGAGGAGCGGGAAGAGGATCACGTCCCGGATCGAGGCGGAATTGGTGAACAGCATCACGAGCCGGTCGATGCCGATCCCCTCCCCTGCCGTCGGCGGCATGCCGCACTCGAGGGCGCTGATGTAGTCCTCGTCCATCTCATGGGCCTCCAGATCGCCGGCCTCCCTTTCCTTCAGCTGCATCTCGAACCGCCCCCGCTGGTCGACGGGGTCGTTGAGTTCGGAGAAGGCGTTGGCAATCTCTTTTCCGCAGATGTAGAGCTCGAAACGGTCGACAAGGGAAGGGTCGACGGCGTTCCGCCGGGAGAGGGGCGAGACCTCAACGGGGTAATGGGTGACGAAGACCGGTTGAATGAGCTTTGCCTCGACCCTCTCGTCGAAGATGGCCATCAGCGCCTTGCCGGGGGGATCGCTTTCCTTCACATCGAGCCCCAGCTTTCGCGCATGGTCAATCATCCGCTTCACGTCGTCGAGGACCGCCGCCTCGACGCCGCCGATCTGAATCACCGCATCCCGGACCGTGATCCGCCGCCACGGGGGAGTCAGGTCGATTTCGTTTCCCTGGTAGGGGAACGTGAGGGAACCGGAAATACTCCGGCCGACAAAAGTGATCAGTTCCTCCGTCATGGACATCAAATCGTCGTAAGTTGCATATGCCTGATAGAACTCCATCATTGTGAATTCGGGGTTGTGGAATGCGGAGATCCCCTCGTTGCGGAAGTTCCGGTTGATCTCGAACACCCGCTCCATGCCGCCGGTGATCAGGCGCTTGAGGTAGAGTTCGGGGGCGATTCGGAGAAAGAGGTCCATCTTCAGGGCGTTGTGAAAGGTCTTGAAAGGACGGGCGACGGCGCCGCCGGCCCGTGGCTGCATCATCGGGGTCTCCACCTCGAGGAAATCCCGTTCCTCCATGAAGCGGCGGATGAGAGCGATGATCCGGCTCCGCTTGCGGAAAACGTCGCGAACTTCAGGATTGACGATCAGATCGAGGTGACGCTGGCGGTACCGGATTTCGACATCCGTCAGACCATGCCACTTCTCCGGCAGAGGCCGGATCGCCTTGGAAAGCAGGCGGAGGCCATTCTCCTCCACGTCGATGGTCAGCTCGCCGGTTTTTGTCTTGAAGACCCGACCGGCGATCCAGACGATATCTCCGACGTCCAGTTTCTTGAAAAGCGAGAACCCCTTTTCTCCCAGATGGTTTTTACGGAGGAAGGCCTGGAGCAGCCCCTTACGATCCTGGATGCTGATGAAGGCGCCCTTTCCGAAATCCCGGACAGCCATCAGGCGACCTGCGAGGGTGAAGCGTTCCGTCACCTTTTCCAGAGCTTCGTGGTCAAGCGCACCGAACCGTTCGCTGATTGCGGCAGTCGTTTCCCCGACGCGGATGCCGTTGGGATAGAGGTCGATTCCGTCTTCCTTCAGGGCGTCGATTTTCTCACGGCGTCTTTTCTGGAACTCTCTTTCTTCCATAAACAGCCTTATTACGTTTAGATATAAACCACTTTATTTATATTTATTTTCGTTATTAGTCAAGCATGAATTGGTGACGGTGACGAGATAAAAGGGTTTTACCTTTGCCTCAGCTTATGCTACTGAATAGGGAAGATTTGAGAAAGGGAAATGTGTCTTGATAGATAAGTATCTGTCCCGGCTCATCGGGAAGGGGGATGAGGCATGATAGAGAATTTTATAAGCGGCCTCTCCGGCTATCTGCAGGAGTCCTTTTTCCTCGCCTATCTGGCAGTATACCTCGGAGGCGTCCTGGTCAGCTTCACCCCCTGCATCTATCCGCTGATCCCCATTACCGTCGCCTTCATCGGCGCCCATGGCAGAGGCTCGAGAAGCCGGGCTCTCCTCCTTTCGGCGATTTACGTCCTGGGTATGGCCTTCACCTACATGATTCTCGGCGCCTTCGCCTCGCTTTCCGGAAAGCTGTTCGGCCAGATCCAGACCAATCCGTGGACCTATTTTCTTGTAGGAAACCTATGTATCCTAATGGGTTTATCTATGATGGGCGTGTTTTCACTCAACATCCGGACGCCCGACTTCGTCACGCGGGTGCAGCTACAGAAAAAAATTCCGGGCATGACGGGCAGTTTCCTCGTCGGGGCGGCCTCGGGACTCGTCATGGGCCCCTGCACGGCGCCTGCACTCGCCGTCGTTCTCGGTTATGCGGCAACACAGCAGAATTTGGTCTTCGCCTCCAGTCTGATGTTTGTCTTTGCCGTCGGGATGGGGACCCCCCTCATCCTCCTCGGCGCCTTTGCCGGGCTTCTGGCAGGAATGCCCAGGTCCGGCGCGTGGATGGCCCGGGTGAGCCATCTTTTCGGCTGGATACTCCTCGGCACGGGCGAGTATTTCCTGATCAACGCAGGAATTCTTTGGGTTTAAGGAGATGAAATGTTAAGTAAATATTTACATGTAACGATGTCAAGAATAAGCGTTGTTGTTCTGATCGCCTCTTTTTTTACCCTTCCCACGGACATCAAGGCCGCAAACCCCAAAGAGTTCGATATCACGAAGCTGACCAACGAAATCAAGGCCCCGGACTTCGTCCTTAACGACATCAAGGGGCAGCAATTCCGCCTGAGCGACCACAAGGGAAAAAGGCCGGTCCTGATCATCTTCAGCACAACATGGTGCACCTTCTGCGTGAAGGAGATCCCGAACTTCAAATCGATCCATGCGACTTATGCGAAGCAGGGGCTGGAGATCGTCAACATCGACATCCAGGAACCGAAAGATCGTGTTGCCAAGTTCGCAGATAAACACGAACTGCCCTATCGCACCCTGTTGGACCTGGACGGCAAGGTAAGCGGCGTTTACGAAGTTCGGGGGGTCCCGACACTGATCCTTGTCGACAAAAACGGTCTGATCGTCTGCCGCCAGTGCCGGAACGTAGACACCGTCCTCAAGTCGATCATGAAAAAATAAACGGTCGCAGGACCGAAACAGAGTCGGAATGTGAAGCTACCCGCCCACAGGGCGGGGCTTCCCGGTAAGAAAGTGTTCTTTTTTTCGATGCACCCCTCAACCCCGCCTACAAGTCGGGGCTTGCGGGATGCGCTCCCGGTCAGGAGGCACCATGAGCGTACTGATCCATTTTTCAATTTTCCCCACCGACAAGGGAACGAGCGTCAGCCCCTATGTGGCCAAATCCGTAAGGATCATCCGGGAGAGCGGTCTTTCCTACAAGCTCGGCCCGATGAGCACGGCCGTCGAAGGAGAGTGGGGGGAGGTCATGGCGGTGGTCGAGAAATGCTTTACGGAACTCCGGAAGGATTGCAGCCGGATCTATATGACGCTGCAGATGGACTACCGCGAAGGGGCTCAAAACCGCATCGAGGGGAAGATCAAATCTGTCGAGGAGAAGCTTTAAAAGCTACAGACGCCATCCGATATCTGGTGTCATGATTATGGATGTCCCGGGCGTTGCACGATGAGAAGCAATTCAAAAAACAGAATGGAGAGAGTATGCGATTACAGTTGACAGCGGTTTTTGAAAAGGTCCCCTTGGGCTACATCGGCTACATTGAAGAATTGCCCGGAGCAAATACGCAGGGTCGGACCCTGGAAGAGGCACGATTCAATCTCTTTGAAGCGGTTGAGATGATCATCGAGGCCAATCGGAACCTCTCCGAAGAGGAAACCCATGATAAAGTAATGATTAAAGAACCCTTTGCAGTGCTGACGGCATGAAGAGGGAAGAGTTTATCAAACACCTGCGGTTGCATGGATGCGAATTCCTGCGGGAAGGCGGCAACCACACTGTTTACGTCAACCGCACTGAAAAAAAGCTTCGACCGTCCCCAGGCATAGGGAAATCGATGAGGGTCTCTGCTTCAAAATATGTAAGGATCTGAATATCCCCAAGCCATAATGAGATAGGATTGTTACGGAAGAACAAGCATGAACCCCACCGCATGAATGACCTCCAACCCACCGCTATCATAGCCGCCGTCATCGCCCACTGAGAGCCATCGGGCGGCAAGGAGCTGGCGAACTACCAAACCCTGCAGATGGACTACCGCGAAGGGGCGGTCAACCGCATCGAGGGGAAGATCAAATCTGTCGAGGAGAAGCTTTAGCAGGCCGCATAAGCGGCCCTGTACCAGGCAATGGTTTTTGTCAGCCCGGCGCAGAAGTCGGTCCGCGCGCGGAAGCCGAATTCGTCGAAGGCGCGCGTCGTGTCGAGCATTCGCCGGGGCTGACCGTCGGGTCTGGTCGCGTCCCAGACGATGCGGCCCTTAAAACCCGTCAGCTCAACGATGAGAGCCACCAGATCCCGGATGGAGATCTCGAAGCCGGCGCCGATGTTGACGGGATCGGACTTGTCGTATTTCTCCGTCGCCAGGACGATCGCCTCCGCGGCGTCCTCCACGTAAAAGAACTCCCGCGTGGCGGCGCCCGACCCCCAGACGATAATTTCCTCCCCTCCCTGATCTACCGCATCAACGCACTTCTTTATAAGTGCGGGTATCACATGGGAAGAGCGCGGATCGAAGTTGTCGCCAGGACCGTACAGATTCACCGGGAGGAGGAAGATGGAATTGAAACCGTATTGCTGCCGGTAAGACTGGGACTGGACGAGCATCATCTTCTTGGCGAGGCCGTAAGGGGCGTTGGTCTCTTCGGGGTAGCCGTTCCAGAGGTCTTCTTCCCGAAACGGCACGGGGGCGAATTTTGGGTAGGCGCAGATCGTGCCGAGAGCGACGAATTTCCCTAATTTCC
>Ga0116204_1000184_pt1 | contig 32696 bp, 32 predicted proteins | sample LakKivwa52mmetaG_FD_94481 | JGI IMG/M metagenome (GOLD analysis project Ga0116204, IMG submission 94481) | Anoxic lake water microbial communities from Lake Kivu, Rwanda to study Microbial Dark Matter (Phase II) - Lake Kivu water 52m metaG | ecosystem: Environmental > Aquatic > Freshwater > Lake... | reverse complement strand
CCCGACGGTTATTATGAAGGTCTGGCCGAGGCCGGGTTGACTCATGTTGAATTTGGTACGGAATCCCTTTGCGACACCCAGTTGAAGAGGTACGGTAAACCCTTTTGTGTGGAAGATGTCGTTGCTGCCCAGGAAAGTTCCCGCTTGGCGGGTGTTCACATCGCCCACTATCTCCTCCTGGGGGGGCCGGGAGAAGATGCACGGACCCTGGAGGAAACCATGAACCGGACGGAAGATCTTCAGAAGGCCGTATTTTTTGTCTTTTGCGGCATCCGCATCTTTCCCCATACACCCCTTTGCGACCTTGCCCTGAAAGAGGAGCAGATCACATCGGATCAGGATCTGCTGGCGCCGGTTTTCTATCGTTCCAGAGGCATCGAGGTACAGGAGATCATCTCCAGGGTGCAAAAACAGGCGCGGGGCCGGATGAACTGGGTTTATGGGGACGGCGGTGAAAAGAGTGAAAGGATTGTGGCCCGCATGCATGCCCACGGTCATCCGGGTCCCCTGTGGGAGCTTCTTCTTCAATGAGAATGCCCCACCTGATGGTCAGGATGGTTGACGGAGACAGAGGAACAGTGTAATGAAGAAACCGAAGTTATACAGATATGTGGGTTAGTGCATACCTGTCAGGAAGGGAAGGAAAGCATGGCCGGTCGTCTCATCATCCAGGACAAACCTGAACTCGTCGCTCCGTACATCATGGTCGGCCTCAAGGGCTGGCTCAATGCGGGCGAGGTATCCACAGGCAGCATCGACTATCTGCGGCGCAAGTTAGACGCCCGTCCGTTCGCGTACATAGAGCCGGCGGGTTTCTACATCTATCAGATTCCGAGCTCCACTGCGGAGCAATCCATGCGGCCCCAAGTAAAAATCAAGGAAGGACTCGTAAAAAAGCTCGATTTGCCGCGCAACGAGTTCTTCTTCTGGAAGAGCGGCGCCGCCCACGACCTCATACTCTTTCTGGGCGTCGAGCCGAATCTGGACTGGCCGGCATACGCTCAGGCGATTCTCAATGTGGCCCGCCAATTCCAGGCCCCGAGGATCTATTCCCTGGGGGGCATTTTCGATCAGGTGCCTCACACCAGGAAAACGAGGATCGTTGCTACGATCAGCCATCCGCAATTGAAGGATGAGCTAAAGACGTTCGCACGGTTCACCGATTATGAGGGTCCCAGCAGTTTCAACACGATACTGCTCTCCATCGCCCGTGAGCAGGGGATAGAGATGGCAGGCATCTCCGCCAGAACGCCACTGTATATCCAGGACCTGAACGCGAAAGCCTGCTACGACCTTCTGCGGAACGTCATCACTTCGGCGGGCTTTGGCATCGATCTGCGCGACCTCAGGGAGGCCGGCGAGACTTTAGTGGGAATGATGGATAGGGCTTTCAGCCAAAACGCGACAGCCCTTGAGCAGCTCAAGAAGCTGGAAGAGCAATTCGACGCTGCCATCGGAGAGGAACCCCTTCAGGGTCAGGGCGAGGACCATGACAAACTGCTGGCAGAGATGCGCAAGCTGAAGATGGAGGGCCGCAAACCGCACTAATGATTGTTCGTTTTTTAACCACTACTGGTCAATTTCCCTTTTCGATCATGCCGTCGGTCTTTTTTGGGGGAATTTTTATCCCTTTGTTGTAGTTCTCGAAACCGACAGGCTCTTTGCCTTTCCCTTTCTCAATGCCCACGTTACTGAATCTATTTGTATATTCGCTCGTGACGTCGCTTACATCCTGGATCGACTTCATCACGCGCGGTGTGAGAAGAATGACGATTTCCGTCTGTGTGGTGTCGTCTGCTGTATTTCCGAAGAGGTAACCCAGAATAGGGATCTTATTCAACCAGGGAATCCCCGTATTCGAAGCGGATATCTTCTCCCGGATCAATCCGCCGATGATAATGGTCTGACTGTCCTGTACAACGAGATTCGTCGAGACATCGGTCTTGTTGATGATAATTTGATCCTCGTTCGCATACAGTTTTATTCTATCGTAATCCGATATTTCCTGGTTTAATTCGATCGAAACGAGCCCTCCCTCGTTGATCCGGGGCTTCACTTTGAGAATAATGCCGATATCCTTGTATTGGATGTTTCGTTGTTGTGATACATTTAGCGATCCGTAAGTCTCGGATGTGACGATAGGAACCTGCCTGCCTACCTGAATGCGCGCTTCCCGGTTGTCTGAGACCAGGATATGGGGTGTCGCCAGGAGTTTAGCCTTGGATTTCGTTGCGAGGGCGGAAATCAGTGCCCGCATGTCGCCTCCGGGGTCTATGCCTGTGAAGGTAAAGCCCCCGCTCGTCGGAGCTGTATGGGAAGGTTGAATCCAATGGTGGAACTGAGCAATCCCCCCAGGTTGGATTTGAGCGACCAGGCGATACCCAGGCTCATATTATCAATTAAATCCACCTGGGCAATCACTGCTTCGACGAGGACCTGCCTTGGCACAACGTCGATCTTGTCGATGGTCTGCTTGATCGTCGTAAAATCTTCGGCTGTCGCGACAATGATGACGGCGTTGAGGATATCGTCGGAATAGATCTTGGTGACATCTGAAACAAGGGCTTCGCCCGTCATGTGAGGCGCCATGACGACGGTCGGTGTTGATGCAGGTATTGTTGCCCGTGGTTGCTGTGAAGGAGGGGTCGCAGGGCTGCCTGAGACTGGCGGCCGGGCGCCAAGGAAGATCTGCTGCAGCAGTGTGGCCATATCCTTCGCCTTGCCGTTCTGAACGTTATAGACAAAGACTTGGGGCCGTTTCTCTTTTTGCTGCTCGTTATCGAACAGGTTGATCAGCTTTAATAGCCGTTTCACGTTGCTGTCCGTATCGACGATGATGATATGGTTGCTCTTGGGAGCATCGACAATCACGGCATTTGTGGAAACGAAAGGCGTGATGAGTTTCACCATCTCGGTCGACTGGAGATAACGCATCGGGATGACCTGCAGTAAGGCCTTCCCCGATAGTTGAACGCTCTGCGGGTCCCGACCGTAACCTACCGGCGCCGGCTCACGCGGGGCGTCACCCATAGGAACGATACGGAAAAGGCCGCCTTCTTCCACCATTGCGATCCCATTGAGTCTCAGGATGATTTCCATAAGGGGCAACACATTCTCTTCGGGAACAGGCGTTGTGGAACGGAAGGTCACCCGACCTTTGACGCGCGGATCGATGATGTAGTTGTATCGTAAAATATTGGCAAAAACGGTTTGGATCACAGAATAAATATCGGCGTCATCAAAGTTCAGGCTGACTTGTCCTTTTTTCACTGCTCCTGTCACGGTTGTCTGTGACGGTGATTTTGCCTTCGACTGTGTGTCCTGACCCGATTGCATCGATGCAGGTTGCCGGTCTGACTCAGGAAGCGCTGGAAATTGCGGAGGAGATTGAATATCCGGCTTTGTTGGCGCAGTCAACGGTTTGGAAGGGCTCTGCGGGGCAGCTGATAACGGAGGTATCGAAGGGGATGCTGGCGATGGTGTTTGCTGCTGTGCCAGTTGCATGGCCGTGTTGTTACTGGAACTGAATTCACGAAGGCCCCTGTGTTCGATATCTGCATAGAGTCTCCCCGGGCAGGCAAATGTCAATAAGAAGCATATGAAAACAAAAGAAAAAGAGAGAAGAAGCCTACGTTGTCGAGAGGATTGTTTTTCCACCATCGCTCCTATCATCCGGTTTAATCCCTCCAATCTGAATAGCGGAACAGTCCTTTCTTATCGAAGAGTTTCATGATTGCACTTTTTGATCATTACCAGCTCGAGATATCCTTGTCCTCTCCTTCTCCACCGGGGGCTCCGTCACGTCCATAAGAAAAAAGGTCATACTCGCCGTGGGATCCAGGATATTGGTAGTGAAATGGTTTACCCCAGGGGTCGCTCGGCAGAGCCTTCTTAAGATACGGACCGTCCCACTTCTCTATCCCTGCATTGACCATCAGCGCATTCAGACCTTCCTGGGTGGTCGGGTATCGGCCAACATCCAACCGGAAATGATCCAGTCCCTGACCGATAAGCTCAATTTGGGCGCTGCACGCAGATTGCTTGCCTTTTCCAAGCTTGGGGAATAACCGCGGACCGACAAGCGCCGCCAGCAGTGCGATAATGACCATGACGACAAGCAATTCAACAAGGGTAAAGCCTTTCCTGTTTCCGGCCTGCTTCGTATTCTTTATCATAATACCTCTGCCCCTACTTAATCCCGAAGTTGAAAAGGATATAATTCTATGAATATATAATCGGCATTCATAGCACAGATTCTGATTCGGGATAAATGAATTTCAAATGATCTTTCTTCATGGTCTCCTCGGGACCGGGGATGACGGCGCGGGTGTGAAAGGCCCCGGTGGAAAGTTCTGCATTGCGGGTTGTCTCGGCTGTCCTGGCGGCGGCATTGGTGAAGCTGGTTGAGAAGCGGACCCCCCAGGTGGTGAAGGGAACGCCGATGGACCGGGCTGCATCGCGGTTGGCCTCTGTACCTGCTGGGGCATGGTCGGCCTTGGCGCCCCCTGGGGCGGGGCTGCCGTTGCCGGCGACGGCGCCTTGGCAGGTCCCGTGATTTCGCCTTTCCGGACTTTAAGCTCGTCCAGATACAGGGTCATCTGCTCCTCTCCATTGGCCAAGACGATCATATCCTCAGTGATTTGCTTTATTGTATAACCGCTTACATTGTCGCCTTCTTTGGCAACGATGTATGGTACACCCCGGCCGGTGGTTTTTGGCGCCGCCTTCTTATCCTCCATATAAGCGATTTTTAATCCACTGGTTATCATCGTACCGTGAAGGACAAGCTCGGGTCTTGGCACTGATGCGGGGGCCTTTTTCCCCTCCTTCCCCTCAGGAATAATCCGGTCCGGATGAAAGAGATTCTGCTCTCCTATGAGGGCATAATCCGCTATCGGAGGTTTTTTTGTCTCACTCGTCATCATCGTCATCCCTGGTGACATTTCCTTTGAGGGGGGTATCTTCACAGACATCGGAGTTTCCAGAAGCGGATTCAGGAAATAGATGAAGAAGCCGATGGAGGCTGTCAGGACCAACAGGTTCAGTACATTGATGCTTCGCAGCAGATAACGCCTGATATTCATATTCATTTACCTAAATTCATCGCCGAAACTTTGAATTTGACCATCAGCTCCCGGGGCTCGCGCATGTTACGAACCCTCACATCGAGTTCCCTCATCAGGAGGGTCACCGGATTGGTTTCAAACAAATAGAGGATATCGTGAAGCGCTTTGGTCTCCGGCAGGACCGTGTCAATGCTGACCGTAATGACTTTCAGGCGACGAAAGTCCTCCGGTTTTTCCACCCGTTCGCTTGATATCGTTCCTCCTTTTCCGGTAATGATACCTTTGATCATGTTCTGCAGGTTGGCGGCGGCAACCGACGGCGTCTGCCCTTCCACCATTCTCAATTCTTCGCTCTTGCGAGACTCCTTCAGGGTGTTGATCCGATTTTCAAGGGCGCCCTTCTGCGTAATGGCATTGACATATTTTTCCAGCGTTTTTTGCTTCAACTCCTTCAGTTCGTCGATGGATTGCCGCTCAGCCTGGATGGCTACGTATACATAATCATAAAATGCTACACCAAGAAGAATGACCAAAAACGGCAAGAGCCAGAATAAAATTCTACTGTTTTTTCCCATTTTTTGCCTTTAGTTCCTCTTTTTTTATTCCTTCAAGTTCCATGCGTATGACGAATCGGTCCATATTCATCCTTACATCCCGGATCGTCGGCGAGGTGAATTCAACCTTTGAAAAGTACGGCGATGCTTCGATCCGCGGCAGAATACCTGTAGCCGATGTCGCGTAACCCTCTATGGTGACATTTGTGTCGTTAGTATGAACTCTTGTGAGCCATACGCTTTTTGGCAAAATGACGGTCATTTCCTTCAAAATCTGCAAGGTGTTCGCTTTACCCTGCCTGAAACCCACAATCGCGTTGACCTCTTCCTGCAAGCTGTTGTATTCATTCTTTAAGGATTCAATTTTTTTTACAGCATCTTTTCTTGCCGAGATTTCCTGATCGATGGCTGAAACTTTTTGATTCTCCAGATACAATGGCAAAAACAAGGCGAGCATCCCGATGCCAAGCAGCGCTGCGATCAGGATAACCGTTAGCGTCAGGGGAGGGGATGCCTTCGTTACCCTTCCCCGCTGCAATACGTTCATCGCCTTTGATTTCGTCCACAATGCGCAGAGCACGCCGCCGATGGCGCCATGCGGAATGTCATCACTTGCCTTTTCTCCTTTGAATCCCGGAATCGTCAGATTGTCATCTGTCAGTACCTGGAGTGGTATTTGGAGTTGTCTCTCCAATGGGGCAAGCTGCACTCCGTTATGTGAGTGAACCACCAGTTGCGGAGAAAGGTTCTGTCTCTCCATCTGCTCGATCCATGGAGCGACATTTTCTGCCACATCGGCCAGTAGGCATTCATCGGAACCATTGCCGTTGAAAGAATCGGTGCATCCTGAAACAATAACCCCGGCTTGAAGGAGTCCGCCTTCGTAAGTCTTATGACCGATGTCGAGATAGATGAGATCTTCCTCCCGCCAGACATAGTGCAGATACGTCGAGACGGCGGCAAGGTGGGTATCGATTTGCGTTACAGGTAGTCCTTTTTCCGCTAAAACTTTGATATAGGGATCTATGGTTTCCCTTCTCAAGGCAGTGATCGCAATGTGCAGCTTTCCAGCCGCTTCTTTCACTAACCTGTAATCATAGTATGTATCATCGGGACCAAACGGGGTGATCCGATCCAGTTCATAGGCAACCACGTCTGAAAGATTTTCCTTGGCTGCTGCCGGCAATTCAGTCGTCTGAATGATGGTCCATGCCTTGGGGATACACAACATCACTTGCGGGTTCGTTAATTTTGCCTGGCTGTGATAGAGAGAGGTTGTAGAGGCAACCGTTTCAGGCAAGGGATACCTGGTATCCTGGAACCGGTATGTTTTATAACCTTCGATCTTGATGCGGTTTAAGAAAAGGGAGCCGTGGGCGATAGAGAGAAAATCCATTCCGATGGCGACGGTGATCTGTTTTCGCGGGATGAACACCTCATTCGCAGGACTGAAGGAAAGGATGGTTTTCAGGGTTCGTCCGAACCTGAGGAGATCGGATTGCATTTTGGACAACGTCACGGAATCCCCGAAATAATTCTTGATCATGACCCCACCGCGGCCGGACTTCTAAAATAGATCATCCGGCTCTTTTGCGTTCCTTCGATTGCCACGATTGCCCGGATGGCATAATTGCGTTTCTCGCTGTCCTTATAACCTATCGCATCAATAGTGTACACATTAGATTCCGCCGTTGTGACGTAAGGGGCGATGGCTTTGAAATCGCCTCCGATCCATCCGGCGATGGGCTGAACCTTCGCGGCAGGGCTCAATTCGCGATATTCCACAATACGCTGGACCATGTCGTCTGTCATGCCCGGAATGGCCTTGAGAACCGCCGGCGGCGCCGTATTGAGATTGATTCTATCGGTCTTCGAGTAAAGGGTGCAAAAAGGAAGAATCCCTTTATTATCGGCGCTTCCCTGCAGAATCGGCTTTGATATTCCCCGCACAAATACCAGCTCCTCAAGGCTGTCGAATGCGGCATTTTTTGCCTTATAGGGCTTCGGCAGAGACTGGTAGTAATCATCTTCGGCGCCGCTTAGCCTATGAAGGTTGTCCTTGTCTTTCCAGTCCAGGATGGAATCGACAATGATAGTTGCCGTTTCTTCCGCCACACCGTTATTCATGAGCAGATTCTTCAGAATGACGCCATTGTGGTCCGTAAGGGTATTGAGATTGATTTTCCCTGACTCGTCCGTGATCCGGATGCTGTAATGACCATCCGCGATTTCTGCCGTGTAAGTGCGCCCGTCAGCTTGGAATACCTCCAATCCCTCAAGGATAACCTGCTGGTTACGGTTGGCGTTCCGATAAAAAAGCTCCATAATCCCCCGTCGGATTCCCGCCTCGGCAAGGAACTTGTTCTCCAGCTCTTCTTTAACGGATAATGTGGCGAGCGCTTCCGTCCTGGTCAGCAGTGATAGGGAAAGCGCCGCCATGGAGAGTATGACGACGATCCAAAGGACGAGAATGAGGGCGATGCCCCGCTCCGAAGACTGTACACTCGCCACCGATGTACCCTTTTGTTTTCTGCCGCATGTTTGCCGGCTCATCGCGGTTCTTATTTTTTAATCCTCGCATAGAGGGGAATGAGGAGTTTTTCTTCCCCGCTATCCCTCGTCAGGTTTACTTTGATTTGCTCCGGATACCTGGTGTCATCCGACCATTCCTCCGTCCACTTGCCGTCCTCTTCCGTCGCATCTCTGCCGAAGTAGGAAAAAGAAAGGGTTTTCAGGTCGTCAAAAAGTTTGATCTCCTGGACCTCCTCCCTATCACCGGATCGTTCTGAGGCATAGAGGATCGACTGACCTTCATTCCCAGCTTCCAATCGGTACGATACGATGACACACCCCTTTTCTCCGTCCCAGATCGATTGATTGGTGGCGAACTGCAGATGTGTCGCATCTCCCTTTAAATAAAATTTTTTCACCCCGTCCTCGTCGTCATAGGTCAACGGCGCCGATGATTGAAGTTGGGCCATGACGATCCCGTATGATGTCCTGAATCGCTCGAGAGCATCCATTCTCTTCTCGCCGGCGCTGATTGAACGGAAACCGAGCCGAAGCGCGCCTCCTAGAATGACAATGACCAGCAGGAAAAGAGTCATCGAGATCAATAATTCCAGAAGGGTGAATCCCTTCTCCTGTTGGATCCTCCGATGAATTCCCACCCCCACCCTGACCTTCCCCCGTCGGGGGGGAGGGATTTTTAGACTCTTTACGAGGGTATCAGTTCTGGTGATCATAATTTCTGTTCAACAGAGCCCCGATTATCGATCTTGTTGACAATCTTTAATGTCCGGAATGTCAGTGATTTTTTCCGTAGCGCCTTTTCCCAGGACAAGACCATCTCGATCTGGAGAAGCTTGATCGGCAAATTTTCCGTTCTTTCCTTCGCGGTCTCCGACACGGTGACCTCTACCTGATAGCCCTGATCCGTTGAGTCTCTCCAGGACTTCTCTTCGATCTTGTCGCTTTCAACAATCTCCCGCATGACGGATTCAGCGCGGGTCAGCACCGTCATGTAATCCTGTGACGTTCGGATCATCCGCAGATTCGACGAAAACAGTTGCACCAGCGAGACGACGGCGAATCCCATCACCGTCAAGGCCACCATGATCTCGATCAATGTAAATCCCCATGCAGATTTTAGCTGTCGACTCGTCATATCGCCATTTAATCCCGTTTCTTGCGACTGATCAGGAAACCCATTACCGGATCGGGTTTTATGGAAACGGTTCGCTGATCGGCCTTCAGCAGTATGGTGCCGCCGTCGATGCCTCCGAAGGGTGAAAAAACCAGGCGATAGATGCCCTTATCGACGTCGCCGGTCAGGGAATCGTCGATCTTGAGATGGACCTCTTCCGGAACCTTGCGCGAACTCTTCCCCTCGATGCCATATTGTCTTGCGTCAAGATCCACAACGAGAGTCTGTTTCACCATGTGAATTCTGGCCAGTGTACGGGCTTGCCTTATCATCGCCGACATTTCCCGCACCGTGGCATCCAGCCTTGCCGCAGGCAGTCGGCTCATCATGGCGATGATGCCCATTCCCACCATGAACATGGCAAGGAACAGAACGATCATGAGTTCAAGCAGGGTGAAGCCGCCGGCTGTACCCATTTTTAGAAATCGACGGGGCATCATACTCTTCACGTCACCTGTCCGTGATCCTTGGTTCCAGTGAATCAGAGGGGTATATCCGTGATGCTGAAAATGGCCATCAGCATGGAAACAACAATAAACCCTATAATGAGTCCCATGAAGAGAATCATGGCCGGCTCGAGAAAACTCACGAATCGTTTAACCGCTTCACGGAGGTTTTTTTCATAGATCACGGCCACCTTGATGAGCATCGTGTTCAACTGGCCGGTTTCCTCACCCACCTTGATCATCGATAGGGCCAGCGCCGGGAACACATGGACTGCGGCAAGAGGCTGGGCGATCCCCTTGCCTTCCTTCGCGTCTTTCATGACCGTGTCGATCGCCATGGCCATCACCTGATTGTTCATGACACCCCGCGCGTTTTTCAAGGACTGCAATAGAGGAACACCGCTTGTAATCAATGTGCCCAAAGTCCGACAGAATCTCGCCGTTTCAAGCTTAACCAGCAGATCTCCGAGGAGCTTCAGTTTCAAGCGATCCCACTGATAACGTCCGGCCTCCGAACGAATAAATTTCCGTACAGCGACGAGTCCCGCAATGATCGCAACGAGCAGGAACCAGGAAATGGACCTCAGAGCCCCTGTGACGGTCAAAAGGATTTTTGTCGGCAAGGGCAGAGACCCGCCCAGTTCCGTGAAGATCGCGGAAAATCTCGGCAGGACAAAGGTAAACAACAGGATAATCGATACTATGCCCGTCACCATCAGAATCGCCGGGTAGATCATGGCCGATGTCACATGGTCACGCAATTCCTTCGATGATTCCATGAATTCGCCCAGTCGTTCCAGCACGTTCTGCAGGATTCCGCCGGATTCTCCCGCCCGGACCATGTTGACATATAGTTTGGGAAAGACCCGATGCTTTTGTAGGGCATCGGAAAAAGAGCTTCCTTCCCGGATGGACTTCAGGATGGCCTGCACGACCTGCCGCGTCGCGCCGCTTTCTGAAATATCGGAGATGATGTGGAGTCCCCGGTCCAGGGGCAAACCGGCATTCAGGAGGGCCGATAATTCCGTCGTGAAGGTGATGAGATCGATCTTTTTGGATCTGAACGAGATTGTTCCCCCGCTCCCCAGTCCCTCTTTTTGAGCTTTGAGGGTGAGCGGAATGAAACCGTTGTCCTTCAGTTTCCCTACCGCCGCCTTCTGGTCTTCGGCCTCTATGGTCCCTTCGTGGATCATCCCATCCAGGGTCGTTGTCCGGTAAGCAAAGATCACCGCTCATATCTCCTGGGTGACGCGGAGGACCTCGCCAAGGGTGGTCCTGCCCGCTATGACCTTCTGGATTCCGTCTTCCAGTAATGTCCTCATTCCTTGCTTTCTTGCAGCACTGCGGATTTGATTCGCGTCGGCCTTCCCGACGATCATTTTCCGGATCTCATCGGTCACCAGGAGAAGCTCAAAAATTCCCATTCTGCCTAAATAGCCCGTCCGGGAACACTTCTCACAGCCCCCTCCACGATAGAGAACCGCATGGCTATCGATACCCAGGGCGCGCGACTCTTCTGTATTGAGCGCCTGGAGATCGACCTCCTTGCAGTGGGGGCATATGACCCGCACCAGCCGTTGCGCCAGAATCCCCCGCATTGTCGACGACAGGAGGAAATTTTCCACACCGATGTCCAGGAGGCGTGTGATGGCGCTCGGCGCGTCGTTCGTATGCAGGGTGGAAAAAACAAGGTGTCCTGTAAGCGCCGCCTGGATGGCGATGTCCGCCGCTTCGAGGTCGCGAATCTCGCCGATCATGATGATATCGGGATCCTGTCGGACGATATGACGCAGTGTATTATTGAAATGAAGTCCGATCTGCGGTTTTACCTGGATCTGATTGATCCCCTTGATCTGGTATTCCACAGGGTCTTCCACGGTGATGATTTTTTTGTCGGGAGAGTTGATCTTATCGAGGGCCCCGTAGAGGGTTGTGGTTTTCCCGCTCCCCGTAGGACCGGTTACCAGGATGATTCCATGGGGCCTGCCGATGAGCTGATGAAACGTAGTCAGGGTATCGGAAGGAAACCCGAGCCGGGTGAGATCGATGACGATCTGTTCCTTGTCGAGTATCCTCATCACCACGCTCTCGCCGTGCATCACCGGGATGCTCGAGATCCGAAGATCGATCTCCTTTTCATTGACGCGCAGGCGGATCCGTCCATCCTGGGGGAGGCGTCGCTCGGCGATGTTCAGCTTCGCCATGATCTTGATCCGTGAGATGATGGCCGCCTGCAGACGCTTCGGGGCCGTTTCAATATCGTACAGGATGCCGTCGATCCGGTAGCGGATCTTCAATTCATGTTCATAGGGTTCGATATAGATGTCGCTTGCCCGACCTTCCACGGCCCGCGTGATAAACAGATTCACGAGGCGAATGATCGGTGCTTCCGAGGCGATATCCTTCAGACGTTCCGCATCCTCCTCATCCTCGTGGATATATTCCAGTCCGGCTTCACCGATGTTCTCTATGATTTTATTAAAATCCTGAGCTTCCTTGCCATAAAAGCGGTTGATATAATCATCGATTATCTTCTCATCGCTGGTATAAACCTTCAGCTGGGAAGCAAACGCGACGTTGAGGGCGTCGATGGCAGAACGATTACCGGGGTCGGCAATGAGCACACTCAGGACATCATCCCGGAACTCCAGGGGAACGATTCGATTCTCCCGGATAAAGCGCGACGATATGCCGTCAAGGACAAAGGGCACCTTGGGCAGGTCATCGGCGCTCAGATGTTCAATCGGTCTTCCCAAGGTCGCTCCTTATTCGTTGATGCATCATTGACCTCTCCATCACCCTAACAAGCAGTGATGACCGCCGCTGCCGCTGCAGGCGCCCCCCCCCTGCCGGGCCGTTACTCAAGAATCTTCTCAGTTATGATACAGGCTTCCTCCCCAGGAAGAAGGAGAGAGCCAAACCACGGTGCAGAGCGGAACGAAACAGGTCTCCATTAGGGTACCGTAATGGTTGCGGCGCCCGTATAAGTGGTACCACCAATTGTCGCACTTGCCGTGACAATATCCGATGTTGCCGCAGTGTGAGCGGACGAATAGTTGGCAATAGCGTTACCGTTACCGTCAGTCGATGCCGGCGATGTGACAGTAGCCACGCCTACACCAGCTCCGGAAGTGACGGCAAATGCGACCGATGCACCGACATATGCGGTGCCTGTGTTGTCTTTTACATTGGCCGTAATCACGCTGACGCCGGTTGTCGAAGTAAGTGTGGAAGGATTTGCCGTCACAGTGACAACATATCCCGTGATGCCGGCGTTCACTGTGATCGTTACGGCATTCAAGGCCCCGTTGGAAAGGACGCCCTGGACCGTATCCTGGACCGAGGTGCTGGAGGCATTCGTGCCGGCCTTGTAGATGGCCGATGCGGTGCCGCCGCTCCCCGTCGTGATCGTGATCGTTGCAACGCTGGCGCCTGCGGCGTTTAGAAAGGTGGCGCCGCTATTGTTCACCGGTAGGGTCAGGGTCACGGTCTCATTGGCGCCTGAGTTGGTGCCGCCGGTGACCGTCGCCGTGATGACGCTTGTCTGACCGCCGTTGACCGAGGTCGGCGAGGCGGCGAGGGCCAGGACCGCGCCCGAGGTCGTCCCGGTGCTGCGGGTGATGACCACCGCATTGCTGGAGCCGTTCGCCAAGGTGCCCCGGATGGTGTCGTAAACCGCTACATTCGACGAGGTTCCACCTGCCTTATAGATTGCTACCGCATTACCGCTCGAATCTGAAATAACCGTGACACCGGTGACACAAACGTTGGTCGCATTGATAAAACAGCCGCCACTTTCGTTTGTTGCAATGGTAAAGGTTACCGCTTCGCCTATCATTGGGTTGGAACTACCTCCATCGGTCACCTTCGCCGTGATGACGGAGGTCTGGCCCTCCGTAACAGTCGTTGGTGAAGCAACAAGAGAGGAGATGCTTGCGCCTTTGAGACTTCCCGATTTCGTGATGACAATGGATGCGTACATCCCGTTATCCAGTGTCGCCTGGATTGTATCGTTATTGTAATTATTCCCCGCCGTGTAGAACGACCGCGCCTTCCCGTCGCCATCCGTTTTTTGAATCGGTGTGCTTAATTGACCGCCGTTTGCCGTCAATAGTCTGAAGGTGACGTTCTCCCCCCAGCCGGGCTCCGTGATCACTGTCGCCTCCGCTGTCCCCTCGGCCTTTTTGCCGACGGCTTTTGTCACCGTTGCAGTAATGACGGTGCTGCCTCCAGGCGATACTGTCGTTGAATCTGCTCCCAAAGTGATCCTTGCGGTGGGATCGCCGCTGGTGTCGCCGCAGCCCATCAAGATGAGAGCAAAAAAACAGGCAAAATAAAGTGAGAATTTTCGCATTGTCGTTCTCCCGGGAAAGAAATGGTCCAGATATCGACTCACAAGGCTTTCATCTACTCTTTTTAAAGGTCCTTCCGGAACGAGTGTGAGTAACCACAAGATGTAGTGGCTGAGTATTTTATGGTAGTATCTCCCCATGGAAAGGAGGAACGAGCATGGAAGATACTCAGCTTTATGCGATGCTGCTTGGGATTAAGTTTCCGTGGAGAGTGAACAACGTGCAGGTAGATATGGCATTGACTCGCATCGACATATGGGTCGAAGAGGTTCCAGGAACGAAGCTTCCCTGTGCCGTGTGCAAGCAAGAGACGTCGGTATACGACCATACCGAGGAGCAGATATGGCGGAACCTAGACACCTGTCAGTGCCAGACATTTGTCCACGCGCGGCTACCGCGGACAACGTGCTCCGTGGATGGGGTGAAACAGATCAAAGCGCCGTGGGCAGAGCCTCGATCTCAGTTTACGAGGATGTTTGAGTCGCGGCTGATCGACACGCTGAAGGAGTGCGATGTAACCGGGGTGACGCGGCTGTCTGGCACGACCTGGGATGAAACGTGGGGCGTGCTGATGAGAGCAGTAACGCGTGGGCTTGCTCGGAAAGAGAAGCGGGTTCCCGCGCGTATTGGTATTGACGAGAAATCGATTGGTAAGGGCCACAATTACGAGAGCATCGTGTGCGATCTCGACAAGGGCACCGTCGAGTATGTTGTTGATGACCGGCAGCAGAAGAGTCTGGAGAGCTACTATCGGCAGTTCACCGAAGAAGAGTTGGCGCAAATCAAGGGAATTGCCATGGACATGTGGGATCCTTATGTTGCTGCGACAAGGGCATATGTTCCTGATGCCGATGAAAAGATCGTATTTGACCGATACCATGCGACTACGCACGTAACGAAGGCCGTAGACAAAGTGCGGCGAGGAGAACATAAGGCTTTATCGGCGCGCGGCGACTTTCGTCTCAAAGGGACGAAGTATCTGTGGCTCCGGAACGAGGAGAACGTGCCGGAGTGGCGTCGAGAAGAATTTGAGGGAGTGAAGAACGCTGACCTCAAGACGGGCCGTGCGTGGGCGATCAAAGAATCTCTCCGGGAATTCTGGTCGTATACGTATACAAAATGCGCAGAGAAATACTTCAAGGCATGGTACTTCTGGGCGACGCATTCACGGCTTAGGCCGATGATCGAGGCAGCAAAGACACTGAAACGGCACCTTGCAAACCTTCTGACTTACATCAAGCACCGGATCACAAATGCAACGGCGGAGGGGATCAACAGCAAAATCCAGATGATCAAGATGATGGCCTGTGGATACCGAAATCGGGAGCACTACAAGGCAGCCATCTACTTCCACTGCGGTGGCCTTGACCTTTACCCAAGAGTGGCAACGACATAAAGCAAGCTATACTTCGGACCACAACATCTTGGGGGTTACCACACTGAAGCCTGAAGCGGCTTTTTAAATAAAAGATTCAATTATTTTATGCCGTGTGTTGTTTGTCTTTACAGAAGTCAACGCTGGAACACTGGATAAAGGGTTTAAAGGTCAACTCCATTCGCGCATACTAGGGTTATCCTGACCGAGGCCCGGTTGGTAGAGGAAGCGCTGATTTGAAAAATGTTGCTGTAAAATATAAAGAAGCTGCGACGATTACTCTCTTGAATATGTATAAAAAACGTCAACGGTATGCCAATGAACCGGGGTCTGGCAGGAAAAGGGTCTGGGCTGTTGGATCGCTTTGAAAACGCCCACGCCGTCCGGCAGGTTCTAACAGCGTGCGATCACCGTCCTCTAAGATCAATGATATTGAAAAGACAATGTTTTTTTCGGTGGGAGTATATGGATAAGGATATTGCGTGTCAAGGGGAATTTGACCATGACGGGGCTTGACCTGTCGGGAGTTTCACCCGTCAGGAGCTTCACATTGACAGACGAAACCACTTCCTTTATACTCCGCGCACCAAAAAGGTGATTTACCAAAGATCATAAAAGGTTTTTGAAGGATTTGGTCATTTTACTGGTGCGCCGTTGATCGAAATCAGGAATCTCTGTAAATCCTACAACAGGAAAACTGTCCTCGACAACGTCAATATTTCGGTGCGTCGCGGCTCGATCATGGGGCTTCTCGGTCCCAACGGCGCGGGAAAGACGACCCTGATCTCCATCCTGACAGGCGTTATCGGAAAGGACAGCGGGAATATCACCGTCGGCGGCATCGATCTCGACCGCGAGGCAGGCCGTATCCAGTCCATGTGCAGTTATGTGCCCCAGACCCTGGCTTTCTATGCCCGTCTTTCGGCCTGCGAAAATCTGGAGTACTTCGGTTCGCTTTGGGGACTGAAGGGGAAGAAACTGAAAGAGCGCATGGAATTCTGCATCGATGCAGGGAGCATGCAGGCCTTTGTCGACAAGCGGGTGGATACGTTTTCCGGCGGCATGAAGCGGCGCCTGAACTTGGCCATCGGTCTTCTGAACGAACCTGAAATACTGTATCTCGACGAGCCTACCGTGGGCGTCGATGCCCAGTCGAGGAACTACATCCTGGAGACGATAAGGAAGATCAACCGGGAGCGGAAGACGACGATCATCTACACCTCCCATTATATGGATGAGATCGAGCAGGTGTCCGACGAGATTGCCGTGATCGACGAAGGCAGGATCATCCTCCACGACGAGAAGCAGGCTATTTTGACGCGCGCCGATGCCGTTTTGATCCGCGTGGGGCAAATGGGAGAGGATGCAGTCAACGAGCTGCAGCCGTGCGAAGGAGTGCGGATTGAAAAGGAACGCATTCATATCAAACGAGACGAACACCTCAGCGAAAATATGGCCGCGGTGTTTGCCGTCTTCCATGACCGCGGAGTCCGGGTGGACGACGTGGTGTTCGGACATAAAACCCTCGAGGAGCTTTTTCTCAAACTGACCAACGACCGGTTGCGCGACTAATACTGACGGTGCGGTGAAAAATGACGAAGATGTTGTACACCCTTAAGAAGGAATTCCTGCTGATCACCCGGGACATCCATGCCGTAACGGTCCTCTTTGTCATGCCGGCGGTGTTCATCATGATCATGTCCCTGGCGATGCGGGACCTCTTCGATCTCCATCACGCCGTCAGTATCGATGTTCTTGCCGTGAACCGGGATACGGGAAAGAGATCGGAGGCCTTCTTCAAGGCGATGAAGGAAATTCCGGCATTCACTTTCCACTTTCTTGACAGGGACGCCGACGCGGAAAAGGCGAAGGAGCAGATGCTTACCCGGGACGTCAAGTTTGCCCTGATCATCGAGGAAAACTTTTCAACTTTTGTAGTGAAAGAGAAGGGGGAGAAGGGGGAGAAGGGGGAAAAGGAAGGGAAGCCGCTTGAGCTTCTTGTCGATCCCTCGGTCAACGTCCAGACCCAGATGGTGTTGAGAAGCGCGCTGGACGGAAAGCTGGCGCAGCTGAGGGGGGATGCGTTCATCGACAGTATCGGAGGATTCCTGGACTCTGCCGGAATCGACAAGGAGAAACTCAAGGCGGCCGAGGAGAGCCAGGTAGCGGTCCATTACATTTATAAGGGGGGGCGATCCTTCAAGATTCCGTCTGCGGTCCAGCAGAGCGTCCCCGCGTGGCTCGTCTTTTCCATGTTTTTTATTGTCATCCCCCTGTCCAACACTTTCATCTCCGAAAGGGGGCAGGGCACCCTCATGCGCCTTAAAAGCATGAATGTATCACGGTTCGCTCTGATCACGGGGAAAATGGTCCCTTATCTGTTCATCAACGCCATCCAGGTGATCATGATGATTGCCATCGGCGTTCTTGTGGTTCCTTTTTTCGGCGGTACAGCCCTCACCCTCGGGGATTCCCTGGGCGGCCTTGTCCTGATCTCCGCTTCCGTGAGCTTTTGCGCCATCTCCCTGGCGCTTCTGATTGCCTCCGTTGCCGGGACGACCGAGCAGGCGACCACGATCGGGGGGGTCCTGAATATCATCTTCGGCGCCCTGGGCGGGATCATGGTCCCCAAGTTTGTCATGCCAGGATTTATGCAGGCCCTCGCCATTGCCTCCCCCATGTCCTGGGGACTGGAAGGATTCCTCGACATCTTCCTGCGCAGCGGCAGCGCCTCCGACGTCCTCCCGGAGAGCCTGTCCCTTTTTATTTTGGGGGGTGTGATGCTGACGCTGACGATGATCCTGCTACGAAGGCAGAAGGAGGTTTAAAAAGAAGCGATGAAGGGTTCTCTGGATGAGAAACTGAAAATGGAATTAAAGAAACTGATCGTCGAGGAGTGCGACATCACGATCGATCCCGGGGAGATAGGCGACGATGACCCCCTGTTCGGCAGAGATACCCGGCTTGGATTGGACTCGATAGACGCCCTGCAAATCTCTATCGCGATACAAAACAGATTCAACATCATCATTACCGACAGCAAACAGATGAGAAAGGTGATGAAATCGTTGAATACCTTTGCCGACTTCATACAGCCGGAGTAGAATATGAGTGGAAGGGCGTTTATCACAGGAAAGGCGATAGTCTGCTCCCTCGGGGATTCCTTGAAGGGGATCGTCGACGCGGTTCGCCAAAAAAGGATAAGGCTGGAACACATTCCCTTTACCCTGGCCGGTCTGCCCTATACCAGACCCTACTACCTGATCATGCGAAACGAAGCGGATAAACTGGATAACCGCACCGATGCGCATTTCTATGAGATCCTCTTTTCCACGGTCGCCCGCTCCCTATTCGATGCCGGGGTGAGCGGCGCCGAGATCAGAGAGATGCCTGTTTTTTTCGGTTCCACCTCCATGGATGTGCCGGTGTTCGAAGGCAGCCATAGTAAAGCGACCGGGAGCGCAACACGCAAGCCCCGCCGTATAAACACATCTTCCTTGCCGGGAAACACAGCTCTGCGGTCGGGGAGCTTCACATCTGCCGTGTCAGGTTTGTTTCTCCAGTCGTCCGACGGGTACGGCAAGATCGCCGGCGCCGTCGGGGAGCGGTTCGGAATGGAAGCCGGCTGCTATTCCTTCACCACGGCATGTACGTCGAGCGCCAACGCCTTGCTCTACGCTGCGGCGATGATCAAACAGCGGCATATCGAGAGGGCGCTCGTGGTGGGCTATGACCTCTTCAACAACCTCGGTTTTTACGGGTTTGAAGGCCTGAAATCCCTCGCCTCCTCGGAGTACAGGCCCTTTGACAGGGAGCGGGACGGCCTGATCCTCGGCGAGGCCTGCGGCGCGGTGGTGCTGGAGGGGGAGCGCAGAAAAGCCAATGATTTCGAGTGCCTTGGCGGGGCGAATCTCTGTGATATCTACAGCGTGACCAGCCACGATGAAGAGGGGGCCGCCGTTGCCGAAACGATGAACAGGGCTCTCGGGCAGGCGGGGATTGATCCGGGAGACATCGATGTTGTCAAAGCCCACGCTACGGGAACGGAGAACAATGACCGGACCGAGTGCGCTGCGATGAAGGTCGCCTTCGCTGGTCATATCCCCCCCGTGACGTGCGTCAAGCCTTTCATTGGCCACACGGTAGGCGCCTGCGGCGTCAGCGAGCTGATCGTGTTTACCGAGTCGGTCAAGACGGGATTTATCCCCTCCACACCGGGCTTCCGTGACATGGATGAGGAATTGAATCTGCGGCCGCTGACAGAAAACAGGGAAGCCGGGGAGGGGGTTTTCATGCTCAACTACTTCGGGTTCGGCGGCAACTGCACCACCCTTATCCTCTCCAACAGGAACAACACAGGATGAAAGGAATGTATATTCACAGCGCCTCCGCCTTCATCGGGGAAGCAAACGCGGATGTCAACAGTCTCAAGGAAGAGATCCGACGCTACACCCAGGAGAATTTCCGCAGGGGAAACAGGTTCATATTGCTTTCTCTCCTTGGCGCCCTTCAATGTGTCCATCGGCAGCCCCTTGAGGCGGATACTGCCGTCTATCTGACGACGGAGCACGGCAACCTCGGTGAAACCGCTGCTGTCCTGGATGAGATCTATGTCGCCCATTCTCTTCCCAAACCCTATGGCTTCATCAATACGATGAGCAGTACAGCCGCGTTCTACCTGGCCCAGAACCTCGGCATCCGGGGACGCAACATCACCGTCTCGAGTCAGCACGTTTCCTTTGAAAGGGGACTGGAGTTACTGAAGGCTGATTTTGAGGGAGGAGCGGAGCGAAAGGCCTTGATCGGCGGTGTGGATGAGGCTTCTCTTGACGGATTCGATAGGGGGAATCGGAATGATCACGGCTGGCGAATGGTTGACGGGAGCGGTTGGTTTTACGTCAAGCCCGAGAGGGAGGCGGCCTGCGGCGCTTTTAGGGAAAACAGGTCGTTTCGGGACGGTGTTTCGTGCAGGCGATGGATCACGGAACCGGAAAGATCACCGGTGGACGTGGTTTCGTTCGGCGCCCTGGTCGGTGATGAGGAAGCCGCCGAATGGAGGGAGGCCCTGCACCCCGTTGCTGAATTTGATTACCTCCGTGACTATGGATATTCCGGCTCCGCCACTGCCTGTGGCGTAAGTTTGTTTATGGATCGGTTTCCAGGGAGGACCCTGCTGCATATCAACAAAGACCAGCGCGGACATTACTCGGTTTTGGAGGTGGAGAGGTATTTGGATTTGAGATGCGAATAGACGAGCTTCTCCTGGGTTGCGCATTTTCGCAACAGTTGGGCGATCTCCCCCACGTCGAAATCGGTCGTTTTGCTTTTACAGGCCCTGGCGCAGGCGAGGGCGAACCGGCGCCACATATCGCCCGCCTCGGTCATCATCTGCGATGCCTCGCCGAGCGGGGGTGAGCCAAGAAGCTGCCCTGCCTCCTGGAGGAACGCCGCATACATGAAACGGAAGCCGCCCCCCCCTGTGCCGATCTCCTCCTGCATCCTGACGATATGGCCGAGGAAGAGACGAACAGTCCTCAAGTCTTTGCGGACATTGAGCCTCTCTATCTTTTTTGCCAGATAATGGATGCCCTTGATGCCGATGAAAGGCATGGGGGCGTAAAGCATCATGTGCACCGTCCGCTTGATCGATTTCCGTATCGCCTCCCTCAGGTCTATGGCAGCATTGACCCGGACGGGATAGTACAGGAAACCTCTCGGTGCAAGGGTCCCCCTGGCGAAACGCGCATTTTGGAGATCCTCTGTCTTAATCCGTACGGGATGTTCAAAAACGGGATCGCTGACGAGAAACTCTTCACCCGCCCTTCCGTAGACAATCAGGTTGTGCGCATTGAACTGAAAACGCATCTCCGGGGGGAAATAGGGAAGCCAGTATACCGACGTTTGCAGGCCGACGATTTCACCCCCGTCGACGAGTTGGGTCAGTTCGGCGAGGGCCTCTCGCTTGTCCCGGTACCGCCTGGTCTTGAATTCGACGGCAAGGTTTTTTACGGCCCCCTTGATGATCGATCCGGGAAACATGCGGTACGAGATGATGGGCATGTTGGTGATCTTGATCAAGGGAATGTAGGCGAAGGTGAGGCCGCCTGTGATCCCGAATACCATGGGTTCCGACAGATCGAGACCCCGGCGTCTCAGGAGCGCGGTGACCACCCCGCTTTCGCAGTGGGCGTATTGCCTGTGTTCCAACGGCATCAAATCCGCCATTCAATCCTCCTCGGGGAAATTCTGCAGAGCGCCAACGGAGACCCCGAAGATCCGGGCATACTCGTTTAGGGTCTTATCTGCGAGTTTTTTAAAAACATGGGGTTTGAAATGCCGCTTGACCTGCCAGCGATAGAGACCCACCGCCTGGGCCAGGGTGAGAGGATCCATCCATTTCTTGTACATGAAGTATTCTATCGGTGAGGTTTCGTTGTTTCTCACCAGGAGCGCCGCCGCTTTGGCCTTTTCCTCGAAGTCGTCGATGACCTGGGTAAGGACGATCTCTTCCGCCTCCCAACCGCTGGTTGTGGTCCGCGTGTAATTGCCCTGATCGTCAACGGCATATAGGGCCTTCTTGATCCCTTGCAATGTTTTTATCTTATCCTGGGGAACTTCAAATATCTTCATAGCCACGTCTTCATAGTCATTGACACAAGGGCCCTTATCTGATAGCAAGCGACAGCGTTGTCTCTGTAACATAAATACATCATTTTTCAAGGTTTATCTCAGCATGAACATTCTTCTTGTCAATCCGCCGAATTCCGGAAGGAGCATACCGGAAGAAGAATACGGGGTCACCTCCCTCAAACAGATATTCAAGGGAGAGCCCTTTTGCCTCGAGGTCATCGCAGGGGCCTTGTCGGGACACGACGCGATGATCCTCGATCTGAAATGTGAACCGGAAGAGGCGCTGTGGCGAACGGTCGCAGATTTTCGGCCCCAGGTGATCGGTTTCACTGCGGTCACCTGCGAGGCGAATACCGTGTTGAGATATGCCAGGAAAATCAAGGAAGAAAGCGATTGCCTCATCGTGGTCGGGGGAAATCATGCCTCCTGCGACCCGTCCTATTTCAACCGAAGCGAGATAGACTATATCGTCATCGGCGTCGGAAAGAAGAGTTTCAGCGAACTGATCCGCCACCTTCAAAAAGGGGATCGCAAAACGGCGATTCCCGGCATTGCAAAAACCTCGATCGGATCTTCCCTTTCCTACCTGCCCAGAGACTATGGTCCGGATGATCTGATGGACCATTGCCCGCCCCGATATGACCTTGTGGAGAGATACAGGGAACACTATGTTCTGGAAAAATTGGGGATGAGGATCGGGTTCGTGATTACCGCTTATGGTTGTACGCACGTATGTTCTTTCTGCACCATTCCCGGGACGACAGGAGAAAAGTATCTCGTCCACTCAACCGATTCTGTGATCAGGGATATCCATCTTCTGGAGTCTATCCCGTTCATCCGTATGGTAGACGCCAACACCTTCGGCAATCCCGCTGCGTCAAGGGATCTCTGCCGGAAGATCAAAAAACTGGGCATCCGGAAGCGATTTATCGCCGATGTCCGGGCGGACACGATTGTCCGGCATTATGATTTGCTGAAAGAGTGGAAAGAGGCGGGCCTTCATGCCGTGGTGGTTGGATTTGAGGATATTCAGGACCGAAGGATAGAAGGTTATAACAAGAAATACCAGGCCTCGATCATTCCCCGTTCCATCGAGCTTCTCCATGAGCTGAACATGCTCATCGTGGGTGATTTCATCGTTCCTCCCGATTATGCCAAGGATGATTTTACCGAACTGGAACGGTTCATTGCGGCAAATGGGATTCAAGTTCCCGTACTGTCGGTGTTGACGCCTATTCCCGGTACGCCCCTCTATCAGACCATGAAGGAGAGGATCGTCATTCGCGATCTGGATTACTACACCTTTACCAATGCGGTTGTTCCCACAGCCCTTCCTGAAAAAGAATTTTACGAGACGTTTTCGGGACTGGTCAAACGGGTCCAGGGAGGGGCCGCGACAACCAAAGCAAAGGATGAGTGATGACTGTTTATATTAATGACATTTCTGTGTATTTGCCCAATGAACCCGTCGACAACGATCATATGGAGGACATTATCGGCAGGATCCATGACCTTCCGTCAAGAGTCAAAAACAGGATTCTCGGCAACAACAAGATCGAGAAGCGCTACTATGCCATTGATCCGGCGACGGGTCGATTGACTCACACCAATGCACAGATGACCGCAGAGGCCATCAGGGGATTGAAACCTTATGATGATTTTATCACGGACGATATCCAGTGTCTGTGCTGCGGCACGACGTCAGCGGATCTCATCGCCCCCGGACATGGCCTGATGGTCCATGGCGTGCTGGGTTCGCTCCCTTGTGAAGTCATTTCCACCGCGGGGATCTGCCTTTGCGGAATGACCGCCTTCAAATATGCCTTCATGAATGTGGCCCTTGGTTTCAGCGACAACGCCGTTGCGACGGGATCCGAACTCGCGTCCTCGCTTATCCGGTCGAAGTTCTTCGAACATTTGCCGGGTGACGGTGATGGCAGTAGGCATCCCGTTCTGGCCTTCGAATCGGAGTTCCTTCGCTGGATGCTCTCCGACGCCGCCGGGGCGATATTTATGTCATCGAAAAAAAACCCGGAGCGGATATCGCTGAGGGTGGATTGGATCGACCACGTCTCGTACGCCGGCCAGTATGAGACATGCATGCATATGGGGGCCGTAAAGAACGATGACGGATCGGTTACAGGCTGGCGCCAGCTCGACTCCCCCAGGGAAGCCCTCGATAAAAACTATTTTGCCCTGAAACAGGATACAGGCATTCTCAATGAGGAGATCGTCAAGGTAGCGATGGACATGGCCCTGGTACGGACCATCAAGAAGCGAAACCTGAAAGCCGATGAGGTGGATTGGTTTCTTCCCCACTATTCTTCGGATTTCTTCAAGGAGAAAGTGTTCAAAGCCATGGAGGACATTGGGTTCGCTATTCCCTACGAGAAGTGGTTTACCAACCTGGCCTATAAGGGGAACACCGGATCGGCCTCCATCTATGTCATCCTGGAGGAACTGTTTCATTCGGGAAAGCTCAAGGAGGGACAGAAGATTCTCTGCTTCATCCCCGAAAGCGGCCGCTTCTCGATGGCCTATATCCTCCTGACCGTCGTGTAAACCGCATTCTTATCTTTCCGACATCACATTTCTTTCCGATTTCCTGAAAATCCAGGAGACCGAAAAGCCGCTCATGATGGAAGTTCTGGTTTTGACCAGGGGGCTGTCTTCAATGACGGCGCCATGAAGAAAATCCATACTGACAAAAAGATTAAAGACCAGTTGTTTATATTCTTTACTCATGCCGATGGTAATGGCGGACCCGCTGTATCCGCCGCTCGCGGAATAGGCGGGACGGGAAGCAGTGGCGTAAGCGGGCTCGACCGAATAATAATACCGGTGATAGGCGCTGTCGGCAAAGACCGGCCCGAGAGAAATCCCCAGATTCACGCCGGTCTTGGGAATCAGGTCGTTTTTTTGGAAAACCAGTCGCGGAGCGAATATCCAGCCCTCGTGACGCAGCGAGTAAAAATCAGTGGAGAAACCGGCGCGGACAGGCAGGGTAAGGTTCAGTTTATAATCCTCCTGTCGGTTATCCAGCAGCGTGATGTTTAACGAAGGACCCGTTTCAAACGTCGGATCCAGATCCAGCATGCCTCGCCGGGCGTCATTATCCGAGCTCTTGACGGGCACCTGACCGAAAAAGCTGAAGTCCAATACGAGGCGATCCGTCTTGAACAGTCGTCCGGAGATCCGTTCCCGATCGATTTTCAACACATCGCCCCGGTAGATGAAGTAAGGATAGGGCAGGACATACACCCTGTTTTTATCGGAGCCGCGGTAATCGGGCATCTGGAGAATCCCCACTCCTGCGCCTAACTCCCAGAGCGGTTTCTCCGCAGCGACAGCGATTTTGGGCAACGAGAAAATCAGGATGAATAATATAACTTTCCGCCAATGAACCAGATGCATAAAAGCCTCATGATCTTAACCGATGACCGGGAGTGCAATCCGTAAGTCCCGCCCTCTGTTCGGGGAGATTCGTGTTTCGCTTACAGCGGGCCGTTTTTTTCGTTGTGGATGACAAGGGCGTTATCGATCAGCCGGCTGATGATCGTCGCGGGGAGCATCCCCGCGCAGGCCGCCTGCTCGAAGAAGAACGAGGAGGGGGCCATGCCCGAAGCGGAGTTGGGGTCCGTGATGAGGATCCGGCCGTCGTTCAGGTAGAAGCCGTCGATCCGGCCGTAGGACCTGAAACCCAGAGCTTTAAAGGCGCGTACCGCCTCCCGCTTGATCGTTTCCGCTATTTCCGGCGCGATGTTCTTGGGCGGCGTGAACTTGCGGCAGCGGCCGGGCATGTACTTGTCGTCGTAGGTGAAGTATTCGCTTTGGGGGGTGATCTCCGTAAGCTCCAGGGCCCGCGGCTCCCCGTCCTCTTCCAGGATGATGGAGGAGAATTCGGTTCCCTCGAGGTACTCCTCGACGAGGACGGCCCGGTCCCATATCAGGGCCTTTTCGATGCCGCCGGCGAGAGATTCTTCATCCCTGACGAGCGTGACGCCGATGCTGGACCCCTCGCGCGGGGGTTTAGTGAAGAGAGGCAGCCTGAACCGCTTCAGGAGCTCCGTTATCACCCCCTTGCGATCGGTTCGCCATGCCTCTTCACGGATGAGGGCGCTTTCCGGAACGGCGATTCCCGCCGCCTGGAGGATCCTCTGCTGGATATGCTTGTCCATGCCGAGGGCCGAGGCGAGGACACCGGGACCCGTATAGGGAATCCCGAGCAGTTCCAGGAGTCCCTGCAGGCAGCCGTCCTCGCCGAATTTGCCGTGAAGGGAGATGAAGGCGAAGTCGATCTCTTCCTTGAGATCCTCATAGGAGATCCGACGCGCTTCGCGCTCGAGCCGTTCGGTGATGTCTTTCGTTGTGTTCTGGGAGATGAGCTGCCAGGGGATCACCCAGAAACGCCCCTCGCCGTCCATGAAGATCGCTCGAGGATCGTACGCCTCCCGGTCGAGATTGTCGAAAACGTTCCGGCCGCTGTTGAGGGACACCTCTCTCTCCGAGGACATGCCTCCCAAGATCACACCCACACGCAATTTCCCCACGCGACCCATCCCTCTTCTTTCCTGTGTTACAGATCCCAGACGAACGTCACGCCGCTCGTGGGGAAGATCCAAGTCTGGTCGTCAAGCTTGAGAGTGACCGACTTCCCCTTTTCCCGCGTGACCTCCGGATAGGGATGCTTTCCGGCGAAAAAACCGACGTCCCGGACGTTTTTGATGTTCGTCCCCTCGTAATGGAAGGAGATCTCCATCCCCCGGGTCGGATAGACGAGGTGGGCGGAGAAAAGCTTGTTGCTCTTGAGTTTTTTTGTCTCGATCTCGATCTCCACCCGTCCCTGGCGATTCAGCTTTTTCTTCAGGTCATCCGAACCGCACCAGACCTGGTATCCCCGCGGCGTGTTTTCCGTCCGTATGACGGGGACGTCCTGATGGTCGATGCGGACGCGGCTTACACGGAAGTCCCGTTCCGGTACCAATGCCTCTCCCCGGTTCAACAGCCAGCGGTATTCGCATCGCTTGTCCTCGAAGAACGCGGCGAGCTGCCGGTTGTCCAGGGCGCAGCCGATCATGAATACCGGGTTCCGAATGGCCTTTGTGTATTCCACATGGGTCGTGATCTTGAAGTAATCGTCCCGGAGCGGGTCGGGGACCTCCCCCGGTAGGAACTCCATCACCCGGATGTCATAACGGAAATCACTGCGCAGTTCGAGCTGGCGATCCTCCTTGCCGAAGAGTGTCTCGAACATCTCGTAGTAGATGGCGTCGCCGAGTTCCTCGTTGCGCGCCCGTGTTTGGAAGCAGTGGCGGATGATGCTGTCGATGCGGGAGATGGACCTCTCTTCGTCGGGTATGAATATCCGCCGGAGACTCGGTTCTACGAGGTCGGCCCGTCCCTTGTGGAGGAAGATCCGCGGCGCCCGCTTTCCGAGGGCGCAGAGGATCTCGTAGGCGATCGAATGGACCTTCGCGGCGATCTCATCGGCGGTGATCCGCTCTCCGCTCTGCTCGCCCATGAGAACCACTTCGTCCCCGACCAGGCATTCCGGGACACGGCTCACGTCGAGGGTGCACATGTCCATCGAGACCCGCCCGACGATAGGGACCCTCCTCCCCCTGATCAGGGCCTCCCCCTGGTTGCCGAGGAGCCAGCCGAAGCCGTCGCCGTAACCGACGGGGATGCTGGCGATCCGTGTGGGCCGGCGTGCGATGAACGTTCTACCGTAGCCGATGCTGGACCCCTCGGGAAACTCCTTGATGAGGACCGCCCGTGTCTTGAAACTCATCACAGGGGCGAGAGTTCCCTTATCCCGGGTTTCCGGAGAGGGATAGATCCCGTAGGACATGATCCCCGGCCGCACCATGTCAAGGTGAAACCGGGGGTAGTTCATTATGGCGCCGCTGTTGGAGATGTGACGGATCGGGATGCGGAGGCCATGGCCCTCCAGCTTCGCCAAAAGGTCCCCAAAGGCGCTCCACTGAAGGTCGTTGAAGTAGGAGAGGATTTCACTTTCGGCGAAATGGGTGAAGAGCCCCTCCAGGGTCAGATTCGGGAAGGAGACGATCTCACGGATGACGTGAAATGCCTCTTCCTGCGTGGTGCCGCCCCGACCCATTCCCGTATCCACCTCGATATGGATCGGAATCTGAATGCCCGCTTTGCGCGCCCGCTTCTGAAATTCACGGGCAAACCCGAGATCGGAAATCGAGGGAGTCAGGTTGTATTTGATGATCTGATCAATCTCGGAAGCGGTGGCAGGGGAGAGAATGACCACGGAGGCGGTGATTCCACTCACCCGGAGCTGCACCCCTTCATCGGCGTTCGCGACACCCAGGCAGGAGGCGCCGTTTTTCAGGGCGGTGTTGGAAATCTCGATTGCGCCGTGGCCGTAGGCGTCCGCCTTGACTACCTGCATGATCCGGACGTCGGTTCCGGCCAACCGCTTCATCTCCGTCCAGTTTGCGGTGAAGTTTCCGAGATCGACCTCGACCCAACTGCGGTATTTCTGATTTTCTTTTAAAGACATAATAGCTAATCATATCAGAGAACCCCAGAAAGTCAAGACGGACGGCTTCGTAAAAAGGCCGGACGCTGCGTTGCGCTTCATCCCTCGTCGTTGCGGCGTACAGCAAAGTACGCCTCACTACTCGGGCTTCGCGCGCCTTGCCTGCGGCCTTTTTACGAAGCCGTCAAGACGGACTCCGTTCAGGCGCGTGTAGTTCAGGCATCTTGAAACAAGAGCGGGCAGGAGAGAAAGGCTTATCTATGCGAACCAGCCCCGTATGTGACATCCCACGTATGAAGACCTTGACAAGAGAAATTTCTTGCTATAGATAGTCGCAGTTTCAGAAGGAAGCGGGATGACCGCAGTACCCAAAGCCGATGTAGCTCAGACGGTAGAGCAGCTGATTCGTAATCAGCAGGTCAGCAGTTCGATCCTGCTCATCGGCTCCAGAATAATCAAGGGGTTACAGAGAGTATCCTGTAGCCCCTTGATATTTGCCGGTCATTAAACAAACATGATATGAATAGCGGAAAAGCTCAATATCAGCCTTAACACGGGTCGGTAAGAGGCGCTTAAATAACCTGATTCAGCCGAAAAGATTCGAGAGCCATGGAAGAAATATCAAAAACGGTTGTACTGGTCAGCGGGGGAATGGACTCCGTGACCGCGCTCTATGACGCGGTGGGAAGGTACGATGTCGTTGCCGGTCTCAGCTTTGACTATGGCGCAAAGCACAGCGACAGGGAGATCCCGTTCGCCGCCTTTCACTGCCTGAAGCTGGGGATCCGCCACGAGGTGATCTCCCTGGATTTCATCAACCGGCTGTTCAGGTCGGATCTCCTGAAATCCGGCGGGGCAATTCCCGAGGGGCATTACGAAGAGCAGACGATGAAGCAGACCGTGGTCCCTTTTCGCAATGGGATCATGATGGCTGTTACAGCGGGCTTTGCGGAGAGCATGGGGGCGCAAGGACTGGTCATTGCCGCGCACTCGGGCGATCATGCCATCTACCCGGACTGCCGGGAGGATTTCATGGAGTCCATGGGAGAGGCGATTCGGCTCGGCACATACGCACAGGTCGAACTCATCCGTCCGTTTATCGCCATGCGAAAGGCGGAAATAGCGAAGCGGGGTCTTGACCTGGGCGTTGACTTTTCCCGGACATGGTCGTGCTACAAGGGAGGCGATGTCCATTGCGGCAAATGCGGCACATGTGTGGAGCGGCGGGAAGCGTTCCTTATTGCGGGAATCAGGGATCCGACGGTTTATCTGGAGGAGGGTTCGCTTCCGAGGAAGACGGCCAATTAGAAGTATTTGCGCAACGTGGAAATCATGTCCCGGAAGCGCGCATTGGAGATTTTTCGGGGCCCCCTGCCCCCGCAGCGCAGCGCCCGCAAGGACGATTGTTTGAGCGCGAAGCGCGAGTTTCGTCTTTGCAGCGAAGCGAGAAGGTGCAGGGTCGAAAAATGTCCAGCGCGCGGAGGGAGAATGATTTTCAAAGCTCTCAATCATTGTGAGACACCATGCGTATCTCGGAGACCTTTTACTCGATTCAGGGTGAAGGAACCCTGACGGGCCTGCCTTCTGTCTTTATCAGAACGGCGGGCTGCAATCTTCGCTGTCGCTGGTGCGATTCGATGCATGCGTCGCGGCGGTCCAGGGGACGCGAGAGGACAGTAGAGAGCCTCGTTGAGGAAGTTCACCGCTATCCGACGCGATTCTGCGTGATCACGGGAGGCGAGCCCATGGTGGCCAAGGGCATACACGACCTGGCAAAAAGATTGGTCGATGGCGGCAGGCACGTGACGATCGAAACAGCCGCCACTGTTCCGCCGGGCGGTATCTCCTGCACGCTGGCTTCCATCAGCCCAAAACTTACAAATTCGACCCCCGGGATGGATATCTCTGATGCGGTCAGGCGCAGACATGAAGCACGGCGCCTTAAGCCCGATGTGATTCGGGATTGGATCGACCATTACGATTATCAGCTCAAATTCGTTGTATGCTCAAGTACAGACATCACAGAGGTGATAGATCTTTTAGACACATTGGATCGAAGCATAGCGCCGGAGAAAGTGCTCTTAATGCCGGAAGGAGTTGATACCGCTGCTTTTTCAAATGTCACGGATCACGTGATAGCGGCCTGCAAGGAGCATGGTTTCCGTTATTGCGACCGGTTGCATATACGACTTTATGGCAACATGAGAGGGGGGTAAACATGCCTTACCGCATCTGTAAGACAATCGAGATCGAGAGCGGCCACATGCTCTCCAAGCACCATGAAAACTGCAAGTATCCGCACGGGCATTCACGCCAGGTAGAACTGATCCTGGAATCCGATGAACTGGATTCAAACGACATGGTTTGCGATTTCTCCGTACTAAAGATTGCATTAAAAGGCTTCCTCGATTCTTTGGATCACGCCATGTGCATCAATACAAAAGATCCTATGTACAAAGCCTTTAAGCAAACATATGGTGACCGGGTGATTGGTTTTAACGACACCGATCCCACGACCGAGGTCATAGCCAAAATGATCTTCGATAAAGTACAGGTGAGTCTCAACCGGTATGCCGATAGAAAGGGCAGACCATACCCTCTGACCAGGGGGGTTCGGTTGATCCGGGCCAGAGTCTGGGAAACATCGACCAGTTGGGCAGAGTATGGAATATAAACCGGATAGGTAATGCGACCATGACCCTCTTTCTCCTGACTTTCTTCCTGCTTTACGGCAGTCTTCATTTTTATTTTTTTCTGAGGCTTCGGGCGGCATTCGCTCCCGGCGCCCCCGCCCAGATCATCCTCGCTGCATTGCTCGTTCTGGGTCTGATCGCCCCCCTGATCGTCCGTGTGTTGGAAAGGTTCGGTATCGAGACCCTGGTCCGGCTCATGTCGTGGGCCGGCTATATCTGGATGGCGATCCTCTTTCTTTTTTTCTCGGTGGCGCTCATCCTGGACCTCTATCGTATCCTGGTTTATGCCGCCGGTCTTGTCCTCCATGCCGATGTCCGCGCGGTTATGCCGGCGGCGCGGACTCTCTTTCTCTCTCCACTCGTCGCAGCGCTGATCATCGGGGGATATGGCTTCTTCGAGGCGCGTCAGATCCGCACGGAACGGATCGAGATCCGTTCGGCGAAAATACCGAAGGAAATTGAAAAAATCAGGATCGTCCAGATCTCCGATGTCCATGTAGGCGTCATGGTGAGGGGGGAGAGGCTTGCCGGGATGCTCCGGAAGGTTCAGGAGGCGGCGCCTGATCTTCTCGTTGCCACGGGCGATCTTGTGGACGGCCAGCTCAACAGTATGGATGAAGCCGCGGCGCAGTTCAGGGAAATCCGTCCCCGCTATGGGAAATTTGCCGTAACCGGCAACCATGAATTCTATGCCGGTCTCGATGAATCCATCGCTTTCATGAACAAATCCGGGTTTACACCGCTCCGGGGTGAAGTTGCGACCGTCGGCGGTGTGATTGATCTTGCAGGAGTCGATGACCCGACTGTCCGCCGTTTCGGGCCGGCGGGAGGGCGGTCGGATCGGGAAGTCCTCTCCCGAGAAGGCGGCCGCTTTACCATTCTCCTCAAGCACCAGCCCCTGGTGGAGAAGGACGCGCTCGGCGCCTTCGACCTTCAGCTCTCCGGTCACACCCATAGGGGGCAGATATTTCCCTTCAACCTGATCACGAGCCGCTTCTTTTTCTTCCATAGCGGTGACTTCCGCCTGGCAAACGGCGCCCTGCTGCACGTCAGCCGGGGGACGGGGACCTGGGGACCGCCGATCCGATTTCTTTCACCGCCGCAGATCACGGTCATCGACCTTATGCCGGAATAGAAGGTTTCCGGATTCGAAGAATCGTGTCGATATCCGTAACGATTCAGTCTCGAGTGGAGGGGCATGTAATTTACACTGTACTCGACGAAGGATTTGCGATATCCAATTTGCAATTCAGACAGTAGCGATTGCCCACTGAACGGATTGCTTGGAGGTCTCGTAAGCCCGCAATAGCTCTTGATTCGAGTGACGGGAGTATTTTCTTCGCACTTCATGAAAATATTTTTT
>Ga0116204_1000182_pt1 | contig 32774 bp, 34 predicted proteins | sample LakKivwa52mmetaG_FD_94481 | JGI IMG/M metagenome (GOLD analysis project Ga0116204, IMG submission 94481) | Anoxic lake water microbial communities from Lake Kivu, Rwanda to study Microbial Dark Matter (Phase II) - Lake Kivu water 52m metaG | ecosystem: Environmental > Aquatic > Freshwater > Lake... | reverse complement strand
TTGTTTTTAAGAAACATAGGTAAAAAAAAACCGCCCCGGTGGGCGGATGTCCTGTTAGTAATTTGTAATCTTGTGTCGTGTCAAATTCATAGCAAATGTTATCTGCAATTAAACCAGGAACTCGTCTGTAAGTCAAGACATTTTTTTACCTTCTTCTTGCTTGAAAATCTAACTCATCTGGCCAATAGTCATTTACACTGTCTCTTACCTTTGCATGCCAATCTTTCTTTGATAGATCGTCTCCATTTACAAGAACTCTTCCGTTTTTAGCAGATGCACTGTATAAGCTTATTTTTTTATTCTTCCCTTCTGCTATTTTGGGTAATAAACTGCATCAAAATAGATATTCCTGTCATATTATTTCCCCCCTCGGGAATAATGATATCTGCGTACTTTTTTGATGGTTCAACAAAGGCTTCGTGCATGGGTTTGGACATTGTCAAATACTGATGCAAAGAGAACTCCAACGTTCTTCCTCTTTCTTGAATATCACGAACTATACGCCGCCCTAGTCGTATGTCAGCATCGGTGTCTACAAATACTTTAAGATTCATAAATTCTCGTAATTGAATGTCATTGAATGTATGTATACCCTCAATGATAATTATTGGTTTTGGAGCAACGATAAGTGTCTTATTTGACCTATTATGTTGGGTAAAATCGTATAAGGGCATCTGTATTGACTTGCCCCTGACAAGCGCTCGTATATGGCGTATAAGCAGAGTTGTTTCAAGAGACGCGGGATGATCGTAGTTTATCTTCATTCGATCGTCTAGTGAGAGTTTTGTCTGATCGCGATAATAGCTATCATGCGGAATACAAACTGCTCGGTTTCCGAAGTGTTTCGCAAGTTTATGAGCAATGGTAGTCTTACCCGATCCGGTTCCTCCTGCAATTCCTACAACAAATGGTTTCATATGTGTGCCGGGAGAGGGAGTCGAACCCTCACGAGGTTGCCCTCACTAGTTTTTGAGACTAGCCTGTCTGCCATTTCAGCACCCCGGCAATGTCTGCCATTATACCATTTACCATCTACCAGCTGCCTCCTCCACCACCACCTCCACCCCCACCACTAAATCCACCACTAAATCCCGACGAATGCCCAGTAGTTGAGCGTGTAGGTGTCGCAGCAGTCGCAAAATTCCCTACAGACCGGTGAAGTGAGCTTGCGAACAAGCCAGCATTAAAAGCAGAATTATCATACCCAGTATACCAATCTGGTTTATGAAGCGCTAAGTCTTTAAACCTATGTGCCCAGATTTCTTCAACTCCAAATGCAACCGCATACGGCAGGAGTTTTTCAAACATAAGCTGATTTGTGGCCTGAAATGCAAGTTGCCGATCTTGCGTGCTTATAAAAGTTTTAAGTGCACGCCCAACTGCCGCTTGTTGTGCTCCCACAATTGTTTTTCGAGGCATATGTTTACCAAATATAAAGGCAACTATGGTTAAAAGAATATTACCGGTAACGAGGGCAAGACCCGCAAGAATATAATATCTATTTCGCACCTTGTCTGGACTTTCGTTAAAAAATCCTTCCTTTACCATTTGTGCATACAGCTTTTGCTTCACCTCTTCCATTTCAGATGCTATTTTTATATCCTTAATTCGCACGCGCTCGCCTGTACTAAAAAGCGCGTTCAGAAGCCTTGACTCAAATCCTAGCAGTACCTTATCCGCCGCTTTTTTTTGTACTAATGTAAACTCATTTTTTTTCGTTTCTTCTATGTGAATATATCCTCTTTGGGCAAGTTGTATGAGTGATGCAAATATATCTTTATGATCAACTGTCTCATCTACCAACCCTCCTGTTTCGGCCGGAGTAAGACTGCGTCCTTTTACGGTTTTTGGAGCATCAAACCAAGCTCTTGCCTGGCTTGATCGTGGATCACGCCCTTGTGTATACCATCTGAAAGGAATATAGAGAGGCAAGCCTACATACCACACAAAAGCCAGTATCGCAAAACTTACCGCAAGCACCATGATAATTATCTTTCCATACCATGTATTTTCAAATCGTTCAAATGGTTTTGGCTCCAAAACATCTACATGACCTTTGGGAAATGAAACTGCAGAAGTGAGACCCTCTTCGGCAAATAAATACGTATTAGATTGGATTGTTATATTATTCTTATTAAGAATAATTGTACAATTATTGTTACTACTTCCCACTTTACCGGTATAACAGACTCCTTTAACTGTTTCAGGCGAAATAGTTGTTGGAAGTGTTATGGATGCAGTCGCCTTCTGAATGGGTACCTGCCAGCCATTTCCCGTTACGTTCCAGTAGAGCTCATCGTGGTCTGAAAAGTAACGCAATCCCCCTTCCACTTCATACGTAATTCGATACTGTTTTTCGCCAGCAACATAAAGGTCAGGATCGCCAATTTTAATGCGGAGTTGGTTGTTTTCATCGCTCGTTGTATATCGGTAAGCACTACCCAACTCATCCACTACCTTCAGGGGTCGGATATTCATTTGGAACTCTTTCCCGTCGGCGTTTTTAATAAGATAAGGGATATCACGATATATTCCTCGTTTTTGAGATGTAAATAAATAGTCAATCGTCTCGGTTATAGTAACCTTGCCAGAAGAGTGAACCTCAATACTAGCCTCAAAACTCCGTATCTCTTCTGCATGAATAACATGGGTAGCAAGAGTACAAAAAAGCAGAAAAACTAGCAATTTCTTCACCATGCCAAGAGTATACATGAATATATAACCATATCAAATACGATTCTAAATTTTAGTCTTATAGTCGCATATAATATGCTTGACAATAGCATATAATATACCTATAATATTTAAATGTCAGAGTCCAGAAAAAAAAGATTAAGGCAACATGAGCCGCCTTCATGGCTAAGACCAATAAGCCCTATTGAAGCCGTTGTTTCGTGGCATAAAGTATTAAGTTCAGCAGCTCACACGATTGAGAGGTATTTCGAAAACCCTCATTTAGCACGTAAAAATACAGAAAGCGTGAAGTTGCTCGAATGGTTAGATGGATTTTCAGCCAGTGACCAACAAGAGGTATTAGGCCGAATGAAAGATGTACTCCCATGGATAGACTTACTTCATACAAACGCTCAAGCGCTTTTCTCACAAACATCAACATACACTACATGCACTACTTTTTTACATAGTGAATCAATCACAATTAGAGCATTAACTGATAATAAAAATGTAGCGCTAGGAGTGGGTTCAACGCCTACCGCAGTAGCAAAAATACACACGTACCACGAGCGACTTCCGGTGAAAGGTAAGCACTTTGAGATACCAGCTACTGGATTACAAGTGCAAGTTAAAGATCTTTCCCCCGAACACATAGTACATTTAGATGAAATCAGAGCAGCCGCCCATGAAATGTCAAAAGGTGTTAGTCTTAGCGACGTTCAAAAAAGTAAATTAGCAAAATTAAGACGAACAATCGATAACTATCCGATTTCTCAACTTATTCTTACCGTTAACAGAACAACGTGGGACCCAAATGCAGACAATCCCAAGGTAATCGGCGGCAAAGGTAAAGTGCACGATGATCCACTTTTTTCTATTTCATTTAAACGTGTGCCTAATGACCAATTTGATCGAGGAGATGCAGATGAAATAGTGGTTGAGCTAAAAAATAGTAAGGCAAAAAAAGATGAAAATCCGAATAAAACAATTACAATACCGCTCCGAGGATTAGTTGAAAACGTAGGAGAAAGTGTAAATCTTGATGAGTTTGAAAGTTTTTTAACTCGTATTTACAATGATATTGCAACCTATTCTACTTCAGGCGTTGTTGTATCCCGTAAAAAAAACGTAGCTCCTACTTCACAAGTATCTGGGAAATAGGTACAATTGCCCTACCATGATGTGCTTGTTCATTAGTATCTTTATACTTATTCTCATTGTTATAGTAATTTTCTCCTTCCCTCAATTTTCCCCAATTCCCTACTTTCCCTCAAATAAAAAAGATCTACCTCTCATACTTACAGCTTTGCGATTAAGAAACGATCAGGTAATTGTCGATCTTGGAGCGGGCGATGGAGTGGTGATATTTGAAGTAGCACGGGCAGCGTATCAACGAGGGTTAACTACACAGTTTATCGCTACCGACATTAACCCTGTCCTTCTCCTTATAATGCATATTCGCCGTTTGTTTCACCCAAACCGCAAAAACATACGTATTATCTATTCCAACATGTTCACCTGCACTTATTCAGACTTTCAGACTTTACGACTTTCAGATATTCCGACTTTTTATATCTATATCTCCCCTTGGTTTATAGAAAAAACAATCCAAAATATCAAGAAGCAAATTCCTCGGTTTCGCCTTGTCTCATATTTTTATCAAGTAAAGTTTCTTCCTCATCACAAAGAAACATGTACTGAGGGAGTGCATAGGGTGTACGAGTATAATCACTAAATTATGAGTTCCAGTAGCTCCTGAGTAGTATCTACCACATACGTACTTCCCGCACCTTCGAGGGCTTTACGTGAATTGAGTCCCCACGTTACCGATATACAATCGAGATTAATTTTTGCACATGCCTCATAGTCGCGCACCTCATCTCCCACGTATACCGTTTCATCAGGCTTAAAATCATGCTGTCGCATAAGTTTTATGAGCGCTTTATCTTTACCAAACAGGTTGAGCTCAGAATGAACAAAAGTAAAGTATGAGGCTATCTCCTGCTTCAGTAAAAACTGCTGAATCATGTCTCGCTTGCTTGAAGAAAGAATACTATACGTTATACCCTCATTTTTGAGGGTGTCCATAAGAACACGAATACCATTGCAGAGCGGAACAGTAAAAATCTGTTTTTTTAACTGCTCGCGACCCTTAAGTATAAGACCAGGTACCTTGTACATGGGTACTCCAAATTTCTTAGGGAGTTCTAGTAAGTGGTGTCCCCGCACCCATTCCCAGGTATCCTCATCAAGCTTGAGTCCAAATGAACCCTCATTAGCAATATTTTGGGCAATGGTACGCATTACCGGTATGGTGTCGGCAATAGTACCGTCAAAATCAAAAATAATATTTTTTTTACGCAATTTAGCCATACGATATATCCTATATACTGTAATTACTTCTCGTTCACATTTTGTGAACAACCTCCCCCGCAACATCCACCACCACCTCCACAACACCCCTCTTCCTCCGACCCGAGCTCCACCCGCGTTCCATCAGACTCATATTCGTAGAGCTTTCCTTCTTCCTCATCGGCTGTCTTTTTGTGCGACCCATCACAAAAAGGTTGGTTTTTGGAGAGTCCGCACATGCAGATATAGTGAGTTTTGTCGCCTGTTTTTAATTCGTAGTTCCCTTGAGCGGTTTTTTTAACTAAACGTGCCATTTGTTGATGTAATAAATTAATAAATCTACTCAGAATTGTAGCAGAATTAGATTAAAACATCATTACCGTTATTACTTTATTACCGCTTTTACGAGTGTTTTAGTTAGGGAGCTGAGAGCATTTGATACACCCGGTACTGAGTATATTTTGTACCCTCCAAAAACAAGTGCCGCTGCTATTAACGCCTTTTGAAGATCGAGTAACATGTCACTATCTACGCCCACAAACTGCATATCAGCTTCGGGAACAGCATATATTGACCCATCATTTCGGTTTTTGGCCACTACCACCATTTGATTACCTTTTATGGTAGTTAGTTCATAAGCCCGAAGCAACATATTTCTGTCTACGGTTTGCGAACCGTTTGGCACATACTCCTTAGTGGCAAAAAGCCCCAATATTCCCCCCTTTTCCTCCATCTTATAACGAGTAACCTTTGTTGCTTTTTGGGCGATGAGTATGCTATGTGCACTATCAAATGGACCACCCGGATTACCATACTGAATCATGGCATTTTTTTGCTCACCCAAAAATGACTCTACCTTTGCATAGTTGATAGTTGTTTCGGCAAGGCCGTATACCATTTCAGCCGCTTCAGGTGGAGACAAAAAACCAAATTGAGACGCAGTTGTAAATCCTTTTTTGCGAAGATCAACCACTTTGTCTGTCACATCCATTATCGAGTACGGGTAGTCGCCAGTAAACCACACGGTTCTATTGGAGCTTGTTTTTCGTTCTGTATAATTTCGCCCTTTCATAGAACCTGGGCGCAGTTCCACTATTTTGCCTGTTCCATTGCGCTGAGGTAATTCAATTCCAGCAAAAAGCCGAGATTGTTTTGCGGCAGGGTCATAGTACAGTCGTACATGTTCTTTTCGAATCTCAACCACGTGTGCATTTGGGTCAGCCGACCATCCAGCAAGTTTCTGGTTTGCATCAGGAGAATAGGTTGTTGGATCTACATTTACGTATTGTCTGTTGCTAATAGTTCTCATCTTTAATTCAAGTTTATCTCGGTCATACTGATTAAAAAAACCATATCCAAAAATATCCATAGGCGTACTTCCATTAACATCGGTAATGTACTCTATGTTCTCGCCAGGAATAACTGTTGTTGCGAACGAGTTAAGGGTTGAAGTATCGTTTGCGGCATAGCGAGCCACAAGGACTTGTTTAACTAACGTTGGATCAAAGTTATTACGCATCTGCACAATGTGCAGTTGCGGTATTGAGTGAGGAAGAAGTATTTCCCGCTGTAATATGGAGTTTGTAACTTCGCGAAGTTTTTGACCTGGTTCGTCTGCCGCCGTAGGTATTGAGTCCGCAGGTATAAGCGAAGAAAACAATGATCCTTTGTCTGTCGCCTCTTTTACATAAACTTGCGCCGAGGCAGGATTTTGTATAAGGTTGAGAATAAACCCATATGCCCCCATAAGCTGGAGCGACATATCCATGGTGGTTGGAAAATCAGTAGTGTACAAGGTGTCCACAACTCCCAAACCTGCATCCTTAAATTCAGCATTTGAGATACCAATACTCTCAAAAAATGCTCTTCGTGTTTCTGGTTTGGCACGAGGTGAAAATACTTGCTCATAAAACTCATCAAGTCTATTTTGCACTTGACCAAAAATACCACGATTCGTAAATATGTCTTTAAGCCCATTTAAAATATGTAAAAATGCAGGAGCTGTGGGAAGAAATGACAACTCCATCCCGCTCATATCCTCTTTTAAGCGTTCAACCGAAACAGCACCGCGCAACCCTGAAAATACCGTCTGGAGGGCATTTTGTGAATCTGCAGTTAACTGAAATACGGTACCGATACTTGGATTGACCAATATCTGGGTGTTTTTTCCGCTCATAAATCCACCCGACCGAACGTTGTCAAACCAAGCAGGTTTGTCTTCTTTACCCTCTTTGGTTACCATGAGGCTTTTGCGCAGTTCAAACCAATTCCATGGCTCTACTTCGGCAAAGCCATTATTTCCCACTTTACCGATAACTGTTTGAGTTATGAGTTTTTGGTCTTCAGTCTTACTTATCGAAAAAGTGACCCGATTAAAGTTAAGAGACACATCGGCAGGAGTTATGTCGCCCTTATAACCTGCCACATTTTGAGGCCTCTGCCCAGAAAGCTCAACAGAGCGAAGTTGATTTACCATTGCGTCAAAATGGTTTGCGAGATTACGATCATCTGCTATAGCTGGATCGTCGATTGAAAGTGTTCTTCCTTCATAGCATATAGTCCTGATATTGTGATTTTGGAGAAACTCTTGCGATGCGGTAGAAAGCCGTTCGCGCATCGAGAATACAAATGCTTCCTTTTGTTGTGACTCACTATCATCAAGTGCGCGTACTGTTTGGGGAAACATAGCCGCAAGTGCCATCCCCGCAACACCAACAGCACCCAGTTTAATACAGTCACGACGGGTAAGGTTTACTGAAGGCAGTGTTTTAGTAACATTTTCTGGTGCGAGAACCCAAGGTTTTTGCAGTGCAGAATACCGTGGATTTATTTTTCTCCGCTCTTGTGTTACTACTGGGGGCGGCATATGTTGGCATTATACATCGCCATTATGTATATGGCAAGCTTTGTATTGATAGAAAAGCCCAAATTCTTAATCCAATGGATTTAGGACTTTATTTATTATTTTAAATAAAGTTTTTTTTTGCCTGTAACCATTGATAATGAGATCTCATAAAAATCAAGAGTAAGTTCAGAGGTTGTATTAGGATGTGTTACAAACCTTTGGAAGGTTAAGGCGAAAAGGAAGTTGAGGCGAGTTAAATTTGGATTGAAGATTTGTCAACGTCGTAAAATTTGACGCGGTCTCCTCTAAACATGAGGTCAATCTCACCAGTTGAACCGTTGCGGTGTTTAGCCATGTAGAGCTTAACTGCGCGTTTTGATGAGTTAAGTAAGTCTTCAGATTCATCTTCATAGTATAAAAACATTACTACGTCTGCATCTTGCTCAATAGCACCCGACTCACGTAGGTCCGCAAGCTGTGGTTTTTTAGTTCCTCTTTGTTCAACCGCACGTGATAGCTGTGAAAGGGCGATAACCGGAATTCGAAGTTCACGCGCAAGGTTTTTTAACCCTTGTGATACAAACGATACCTCCTGTACGCGTGACTCAAAGCGCTTCCCTGCATCCGCAAGTTGGAGATAGTCCACTATGACAAGATCGATATCTTTTTCTGCCTTGAGTTTGCGAGCTTTAGTACGCATTTCAAGAATGGATACTCCCGGGGTATCGTCTATATAAATAGGAGCCTCTGATAGTTCTCCCATCGCCTGAGTAAGTCGACGATAGTCCTCATCGGCAAGTTTACCTGTTTTGAGTCGCCAGGCATCTATATCGGCCTGCGCAACCAACAAGCGATCGACCAGTTCTTCCTTGCTCATCTCAAGCGAAAAAAATCCCACGCCCTTTTTCGCCCTCATAGCAACATTTGAGGCAATGTTCAGTGCAAATGTTGTTTTACCAATTCCAGGCCGTGCTGCAAGAATAAGGAGGTTTGCTGCCTGCAAACCGGCAAGTTTATTGTCAAGATCGTTAAACCCAGTCGGCACACCACGAAAACCCGATCCATTCTTCATAAACTCTTCAAGTCTCTCAAAACTATCAGCCACAATCTCTTTAAGTTGAATAAAATCCCTATGTGACTGCTGTTGTGCTATGGCAAAAATATCTGACTCAACCTCATCTAGCATCTTGCGTACATCACCGGTTTCACCAAACGCCTGCTCTGCAGTACGAGAAGCAAGCTCAATTAGTTTCCGTTTAGTTGACTGATCTTTGACAATTTTTCCATAATTCTCAATATATGCAGAAGTGGGTACAGTGTTAATAAGTTCAGAAAGATAAGGAGCTCCACCTATCTCTTTAATGACACCCTTCTTTTGAAGGTGATTTTTGAGTGTGATAATATCGATGGGATTTTGTTGTTCAAAAAGTTCCAGCATTCCAGCATAAATAAGCTGATGACTGCGTAGGTAAAAATGCTCGGAACGTAAAAACTCAGCTACGAGGGTAATTGCTGATGAATCAACCAGTATTGCTCCCAACACAGACTTTTCCGCCTCAAGATCCTGAGGAGGTACGCGCATTATTTCTGAAGGAGAAGGCACAATAAAAATTTCAAATTTTAAATTTCGAATTCACAAATTTCACTTAAGAACTACAACTCTCATCGCTTGTTCGTTGATAAAATCTTCTCTTTTAACTACAAGTTTTTCTTCTGGCTCACTAGTTGCAACTCCCATTTTCTCAAGAAATTCAGACAACGGAGCAAGCTCTTTAAATGCAAGCTCTGGTCGCCCATAATGCATGGGAATTACTATTGCAGGCTCAACTTTTTTGATAAAGGTCGCTGCCTCCTGTGCATCAATTGTAAAATGGCCGCCAACTGGCACCAATAGCACATGAACATCTCCTATATCATCAAGTTGCGCATCGGTTGGCAATACTCCTAAATCGCCGCAATGCAACACGCTTACTCCCTCTAGTTCAAATTTATACATTACATTTTCACCACGCTCTTTCCCCTCTACTTTATCATGATACGTCCTGTATCCCCACATACGGACACCTTTTTTTTCAAACTGACCCGGCCAGGTGAGTACAAGTGGTTCGCCGTCAATTTGTTCAAGATGTGCATGATCTTTATGATCGTGAGAAACTGTAACGATATCAGCTTCTTGTTTGTAAAATTTGAGTCCGGTGAATTTGGGATCAAATGGGTCAGTAACCACTTTTGCTTCCTTTGTTTTTAATAAAAACGAAGAGTGTCCAAGGTATTTTATTTCCATAGTGCAATAAAGATACCAAAGAGGCCTTTTATTTGCAAATTGCTTTTTTTATAAGGTCTTATTGATCGGTGGGAAGTCTATGCACCGAATCGAGCACTTTTCCAACGGTATTATCAAAAACATACTCTTTAGCTTGCTGGGCCGATTGTGACGCAATATCTGTTGCAGACTGCTGTGCAACACCAAGTACGCTTTCAACTCCTTGTTGCAGCTTCTGGGCGTAGGGTATTACATACTGCTCTACCCCGCTATCAACTGTTTTTTGTATGGTCTCTACTCCTAATATAGTTTCTTTTGCTGGAGTCTTTTTCTCCAATTCTTTTGCTTGATGTGCAATTAAGGGAACTATACTAAATCCAAGTATGAGAAGGATTATTAATAGAGCTGGCTGCCAAATAGGAACTTTGTGTTCAACAATCTCCTCAATTTCTTTTAACTTCATACACCAGTTATACCATAAAATTCAAATTTAAAATTTAAAAATCAAAAATTAAAAAGACATTTTGTGTTTTTGTTGTGTGTGATCCTGAAACCCGCTTCGCGAGGCGAGCAAGTTCAGGATGACATTGATAGGGCTTGATGACTTTTAGTCTTTAGGACTTTCAGACTTAATAACTTGCTGATATAATAGGTACTTACTGGTGACTGTAGCTCAACCTGGTTAGAGCGTCGCCCTGTGGAGGCGAATGTTGCGGGTTCAACTCCCGTCAGTCACCCCAAGGGTACCATCCCAACAATCTATGTAGGCGAAGAAGCGTACTGTTTATAAAACTTCAAATAAAGATACGTCCCCACAAGCGAAATACACTGTGCTATAAAAAGTGTTTTTGCGGGTCCAATTGCGTCGCCTATTGCGCCTAATACAAATGCAAACAGGGCAAAAAGTAAACTTTCTGCAAGTGAGTTTAGCGATGCAATAGTCGCACGTTGATGAGGAGTAAACTCTTTTTGCAGAAGTGTGTTTTTCGCTACCGATAACGATCCATAAAATAGAGAGCTTGAAGAAAGCATAACTGGAGACACAACCGTTGGGAACAAAACTGCTATTGAATTAACTATGCGATTATATATGTTTCCGATTAATATAGTTTTAATCTCCTTAAACCGGTCAATCATTGCACCGCTAAAATAAAAACTTATGGTGGCGCCTAAATATGATGCCATTTTGGCAAGTCCAATTGCCCATAATGGCCATAATGTATTGTAGAATGCTGCCTGAAGCTGGAATGTTGCCTCACCTATTGAAGATCCTATTATTCCGGCAATACTTATCAACCGCAACTTTTTATTCGTCTTGAAAAGCAAAATTGCCTCACGAATATGTGCATATATATTTGAACTTTGTACTAATACAACTTTTGGTTCTATCATAAAGAGACTAATGCCCAGACAGATAACCTGGGACACAACAGATAACCACATAACTAACTCATATGAATTATTCGCAAGAAAGCTTCCAAGTACCGCACCCAATGCTAACCCGAGCTGAAACAGAGCGCTAATTTTGCCTAAAAATCTATGATATAAGTTTTCTTGGCCACTTTCCTTTAAAGAGTCGTGGAGCAGAGCATCGTTATTACCACTATACAGCGCAACCGAAAGACCCTGGAAGATAGCTCCAATTGTCAGCATAGCAAACGACCCCCCTATTGCGTAGCACACTGCATACACTACACTTGCACACGAGCCCAAAACGATGGTCATTTTTCGGCCCACTCTGTCCGAAATAATTCCGGTTGGCACTTCAAATACAGCGTCAGCAATGCTCACGATTGAAAACACAGCCATACCGAGTGCAAGTGAACCAGTAACATGGGTAAAATAGAGAATCGCGATTGCAGAATAGAGTTTAAAGTCGGTAAAGAAGTTGTGCCAGGCAAGGAGTACTATATTTCTTTTTGCACTCATACCAATAACAATACTCCACTTAACGCAAAAAGAGTTCCGACGACTTTATTGAACACATGCTCTCGTTCACGAAGAAATACATACGTAAGGAAAAAGCCCGCGATAAGTGTTTGGAAAACAAAACCAAATGCATAGGGGTTGCTTTTTTCACCACGCAAAAGTACTTTTTGTAAAATACGACTAACCGACGCAGTTGCTACACTTAAGACTGACAGAATAATCCAATTCATATTCCTTTTAATTTCATTTTTGAAGAATCTGCGTGTTTAAGAATATCCGACTGAAATACATGGGTAATTTTTTCTTTACTGTCATATTTTTCCTCCGCATACTGTACCAGTTTTGTGAGAAGTTCAGGCAGTTCTATGCCACTTGCCTTCCAAAGATGATGATAAATGGTACCGGGAAGGGTATTAATTTCGTTTGCATACAATTTCTGAGTATTTCTGTCATATAAAAAGTCAACGCGCGCAATTCCTGAGCACCCGACTAGTCTATATGCGGCTAAAGCTGTGTCTTGAATTTTTTTGGTAGTTTTCTCATCCAAACGGGCAGGAATAATAATATTGTTTTTTGATTTGCCAAGCTGTGCTCCTCCGTCATCCAGATATTTGTTTTCGTACGAAAACACATCATCGCCAAACACCGACTCCTGAAGCTTTGATGGAGTGAGAGTATCATTTCCAATCACACAACAGGTAACATCCATAAGATTTTCGATGCATACCTCAACAATTACTTTGGTGTCATAGTGACACGCGACATCTACAGCAAACTCAAGATCCTGTTTTGTTCGTGCTTTTGAAATACCAATAGATGATCCAAGCCGTGCGGGTTTTACAATTACAGGGAGATGAAGCTTCTTTTCAATTTCAGCTAAAATAGCATTTTTATCTTTTATCCATTCGTCTTTTGAAAAGGATACAAACTCCGTTGTTGGTATATGCGCCGCTTGATACAGCTGTTTTGTCATAACCTTATCCATTGTTACAGCAGATGAAGCCACATCACAACCCACATACGGTATATTTACCATTTCACATAATCCCTGAAAGGTGCCATCCTCGCCATTTTGCCCGTGAAAAGCGGGAAACGCAAGGTCGATGGTGACCGTCTTACCAGCAAATCCCTTTTTCTTAAATACCATCTTTCCATGTGAATACTCCATATCAAGATACCACTGAGCGTCATCTCTGTGCGTGTTATCACCTGAAGTAAAGTGTGCGATTTGAGAATATCTCTCCCCAATGTACCAAGCGCCTTTTTTATCCAGGTAAATAGGGACTACTGTGTATCCAAGACCCTTGAGTCCTGAAATAATAAGTTGGCCGGTGATAATAGATACATCGTGCTCTGGGTTTCTACTACCAAAAAAAACGCCAATTGTTTTTTTCATAGTTCGATTATACATAATTGTCCGGCCAGTCGTTTTGGAAGAGAATAACGTCGTTAGGCTTTGCAAAATCAGCCATATGTGAATAAACCTCTTCAGAACTAGGATATTCCAGAATATTCTTTTTGTTAAATTTTGCTTTTAGTAGTCCTTCTTTTATGTGAGGAGTTACGCTGTTTTGTACCAATACAACTAAATCAGCAACTGGCGCTAACTCCCGGCCAATCTGGCGATGTACTGTCGCCGAACGCTCCCCCATTTCAACAAGACCAGGCGTAATATACACCTTTCGTCGTTCTGTGTAGCGAGCAAGTACACGAATAGCTTCCGAAACTCCGTCCGGGTTTCCGTTATAGCTATCGTCTATGATAAGCATATTATGCTTACCTTGTATCGGTTGCAATCTGTGCTCAATGGGCACTATTCCAGCAGCGCCGATACGCACTTCCTCCTGTGTCATTCCCAGTTGTCGCGCCACTGCTTCAACAGCGTCCATAAGTGCTCCGGCATACTCTCCAAGAAGTTGCGTTTTTAGTTTTGAAGGTCTTTTTTTTGTGACGATATGAATATTTTGTCCTTTTATAAAGGTTTTATAGTTGTCCCGAACGAGTGTACTATCCCCATTTAATACAAGAAGTCCCGACTCATGCATATTCTCAGCCAATTCAAATATAGTTGCTATGGTCATAGAGAGCGTCCCCATGCGCTCTAAGTGGGCTTCATTAATGCCCGTAATTACGCCAATTTGGGGCTTTGTAATAGAGCAAATATGCTTTATATCACCCCGCTGATACTCTCCCATTTCGACAATAAATACTTCAGTTTGAGGCGTGAGCTCATTGAGTACTATTCGTGCAATGCCAACAGGTGTATTTATATTACCTGGAGTAGCTATTGTCTTAAAACGCTGACTTATAACCTGTCGGAGCGCCTCTTTCATGGTGGTTTTTCCATAGCTACCTGCCACGCCAATGATAGTAAGATTGGTAAGCGTTGCCATTTTTCGCTGAGCACGCGTAATAATAAGTTCCTTAGAAAAAAGATCTATAAATGAAATAAAAAAAAGAGCAACAGATATCCATATACCCGAAAAAAATAAACTTCCAAGAAAAACAGGAAATACAAATAGTGGATTACGGATATAAATAAGAAGAACCGCTGCAATAATGCTCAAACTTACGGCTGTGGTCAATAAAATCTTTGGCGTCCATACCAATTCTTTTCTGCGTTTGTGTAAAGGTAACCACTTTTTTCTTAAAATATTCCAATACCGAAATAGGTCGTACTCCTCAAGTTGAAGGAGATAAAGATGGTGATAGAGGTATGCAAGCGGATTAATTTTTTCCATATACTCGTGAGATAAACTCTAAGACAGCTTTTTGAAACTCTTCGGGTTTATCCATAAATGAGTAATGCTTTGCTCCTTTTATCATGCAAAGTTCGGAGTTTTTAATTTGTTCATTAAAAATATGTGCATCTTTTGGTGGCGAGTATTCATTGTCATCTTCACTTCCCCACACAATGAGTGTGGGCGTCTGTATATTGGGTAAATCGAATGTTACATGTTCTTGAATGACATTAATGAATGTTTGTCTCAGTTGGGGCTGTGCCACGTAATCATCAGACCCAACGAGCCGAAGTAGTTTGTTACGAGTTCGTTGCATGAACCGCGGGGTAAACAATGGTTTTAGTGCATGTGCTGCTTTAGATTTGAGTTTCGTCATAATTGAGGCATGAGGTAACCCAGATGCGTCAACAAGGACCAATCCCTTGAGCTCATTTTGAACTCCACCACTTCCCATTTTCACTGCAACCTTACCTCCAAATGAATGCCCAACAAGTACGAAGTCCTTGAGTCCGAGTTTACCCACAAATGAAGTTAAAAAGTCTGCATATTTCTGAGTGGTAAATGACTCTTTAGGCATTTCGGTTTTCCCAAACCCAGGCAGATCAAGAAAATAGAGACTATATCCCGCCTGTACAAGTTGTTCTGTCGACATAAACCAAAATGTACTATTTGAACCCCATCCGTGCAAAAACACGAGAGCTGGCCCGTTGCCCTCAACAAAATAATACGTTGTGAGTAATTCATGTATAACTATCTGTTTTTCCTGAATATGCATACCCTATTGTACATAACCATACGCCATGTAGCTTATAACTTTATAGACAATCCATGCTACAATTGAGCTCATACTATGTATAAAACCGCAATTGTCGATGTTATCGGCATTCACACACACAAAGAAGACGCAATACGCGAGCTAGCAGAGCTTAAATCGCTTATTCGTACGTTTGGTGGAATAGATGTGGTACATCACATTCAACATCGAACCCAACCAGACAAACGTACATTTATTGGGTCGGGAAAAACGCGAGAACTACTTGAGAGTGTCAAAAGTAAAAAATTAGATATAGTCATTATTAATGCAATTGTAAAACCAACTCAAATTTTTACTCTCACAAAGTTTCTCTGGCAGGCAAACCCAAACATTGAAGTATGGGACCGCATTGATCTAATACTCCATATATTTGAAAAGCATGCAACAACCGCCGAAAGTAAACTTCAGATTGAGATCGCAAAAATGGTGCATATGGGACCACGTATATCGGGTCTTGGTGGCACCTTATTCTCACGACAATCAGGAGGTATAGGCGGTCGTGGTCAGGGAGAAACAAATACCGAACTCATGAAGCGACATTGGCGAACCCTCATTAAGAATAAGAAAGAGGAATTAAAAAAATATGCAGATAAACGTGAAATACAGCTTACAAGAAGAAAAGAACTTGGCATAAAACACGTTGCACTGGTTGGATATACTAATGCAGGTAAAACTACACTATTTAACGCTCTCACTGGTAAACAAAAAATAGCGCAGGATGCTCTGTTTGTGACACTCGATAGCGTAGTGGGGAAACTTCCAAGCAATAACGGACAGGCTTCAATTCTTCTCTCCGACACCATTGGATTTATTCAAAACTTACCCCCCTCGTTAATAGAAACGTTTAAGTCAACACTCATGGATGTGACACATGCAGATCTTATTCTTCATGTCGTCGATGTATCCGACTCCAAACGTGAACGAAACATAGAAGTTGTCAGAGAGATTTTATCAGAAATCGGAGCATCAAAACGTCCCCAGATAATTGTTTTTACCAAAGCTGATTTACTTTCTGAAGATAAATGGGGTGAGTTTGCCACCCTTAAGGAGCAGTTTGCTTTTCTTCATCCTGTATTTATTTCTTCTAAAGAGTTAATTAATATCGACAAACTCCTTACTACTATACAGAAAAACGTGTAGTATACTATTCCATTATGGGTGTTGAGAGCGTCAGAATACCACGAATCGAAATTCATGGAGTACATGATGAAGTAACAAGGCCTACACGCGATAATCCTGAGGGTTCAATTTTTACAAAACTGCGGAATGCACATACTGTAGAAAGAGATCACATTGTGGTCGCCTCATCTCCCCACTTTCTTATCAATGCACCTCCTCCGCTTCCTCATCATCCTAACGGAAGCCAAGTATTATAGCACTCATCAACAGGTGATGATGGTCAGTTAGAATCATGGAACAATCCGGGTGGGTGGCATAAACTTGCTCAAAACAAAGACTATCTTTATGCAGTTCAAATTCACGCTTTGGATGAGACTACACGGGGAAAGTCAGTATATTTTATGTTTGGCTGGTCACCATATAATCCATCTCCTGAACCCGGATTTATGCGTCAATCAGCGCAAACTCAAATTCGTCCCCACGAACACATAAGAGACACATTGAGCGGTATTCCATCGACGGGACATATCACACTTCAAGACTCCACCCATGAAGAACTACGCATGTTGGCCACAATCATGGACTTTGGCTCACCTCTCATTCGTGAACGCTTTCCAGAAATAGTCGATTTTTCTTCTCGCACTCAAACATGGGAACAATTTGGTGGAAAAACTAAAAGACATGCATATGGTTTTTTAAATTTGGCTGATGCGGTTTCACAACTTGTTTATTTACACACACGCATCCACCCAGACTGGAAATCGAATATACGAAAACTTTACGAAGCTAGTTATAACGACTATATGGTTAATACGCCTCATGGTAGGCAGTCATTTTTACTATTCCCTCCCGGTTTTTGCGCTTCAGCATTTTTTCCAAATCCAGAAGACAAGAAAATCATGGGGGTCAAACCGGATGATCCGCACGTTGTCTGGGTAAGTCTTGGCACACCGCTAAGTAAAACTACAACTGTAGATGGAATTTGGTTGGATAGGAAGTAAATATAATTAATATACCCTCCACAACTTGCTTCTCGCCTTTGCAGTTCTATTCGAAAAGATTTGGGTCCAACCCTCCTTCATTCAGGTTCGCTTCGAGGCTTACAGCCTCGCAAACGAATATTCATTTCGGAAGGGTTATATGGCTGTAATCCAAAACATCCGTTTTGGAAACACCCATATAAAAAAAACGCGCGGAGCCTTCGAAACTGCTCTAGTGACTCCGCTGCGCTTAAATTGCTTCTTTTGTTATTTTGCTCTTTGCTCTTTAGTCTTATGTCTTTCTGTGTCTTTTCTTGTCTTATTGTCGTTTATAGACTTTCAGACTTTATAGACTTTATGACTTTAAGACTTATTTTTCCTCGCTTTTAAAAAGTTGTCTTTGTTTGCTTTAAACTGTGTACAGTTAGCTTTATGTGTGAACTCTGTATATAGAGTTAATTGTTTGCTAGTTGTACTTATTTTACTTTTGGTACCTCTTAACGGGTGACCTCAAGCGATTTAGTTTTTAGCTTTTTAAGACTTATTTCGTAAGCTTTGGTTGCTTAGAGCTAAGTACTATATATTTCTAGTTATTAAGTTTATTTAACTTATAATAAATTGATAACAATTTCACTGTAGTACATTTTTTTTTGTTTGTCAAGGGGTATTTTATCTTATAGTAAATATAACTAGGTTATATTATAACTATTATAGTTTGCCCTGTATCTATGAGACCGTGGAGAGCTCGTCTAAGCGATCTCATCTAACATTAGACTCGCGCGTTCTCGACACCGTGTCGAAGAGATGCAGGGTAAACTGAAGATGGTAACTTATTTATTTTCGGCTTCGAAAAATTCATTTTCTCCCCAACTCGCAATATCCTTTTCAGTTACGGGAGTTGCAGTTGTCCACAAAATATCAAACACCGATGCGAGTGTGTTTGCCAATTGTGGGCTTTTTATAATACATCCCCACGCCTCGTTTTCTTGTGCACACACTCCACGAACTGTATCGCCCAAGATAGATATGTCCAAGTGAATAGCCAATATTGGATTATCAATGAAACGAAAGTTATGAAGGGTAATATAGTCTTTATTCCTTTGGTGTTGATATGAAAGTACATGTCGCGTCCATTTATTCAGCACAATGAGCGACTTTATACCCATGTTTGTGGTTCTTTTTTGTTTTAAACCGCCGTCTACGTCTTTATTGATAAGCTTCTTTCCTAGTGTGTCCATAGGCATCAAGCTTTCATAGACACGAAGCGTGTCGTTTTTACTTCCCACAATAGTCTGGCGCATTACCTGCTTTGCACCTTCTATACCGGGATAAAACTGAAAGTCGGTATTTGATACATGTTGTGTATACTCCCCCTTGAGGATTGGTAAAATATCTACCAAGTCTACTTCGGTACGTGCAAGTTTCTTTCTCTGCTCAAAAAGCATATCACGGAGAGTGGAGGGGTTTTTTGCCTGTATCCAGGTTTGTTGTTTTTCAAGCCCCTGGCTTTGTTCAACGGTAATAAGTCCTTTTAACGCAAGATTAAGCATAATGTCGTATACGGTAGTACGTGGTATTCCAACAGCCTTAGCTACCGCATACGGCGCTATTTTTTCATGCCGTATTGCCTCCATATATACCTTTGACTCATTTTCAGATAATCCAAGTTTTGAAAGAACTGTAAATATATGTTTCATATATAAAATCACAAATTTCAAATTTTAAATAACCAATCAAATTCAAATGACCAATCACAAATGTCAAATAAGTTTGGTAATTAGAATTTTGTAATTTGTAATTGATTTGTCATTGGTAATTGGTGATTTATGATTATCGTTAACCCCTTCCACATACCCTTTTATGCGCGCCAGCGCTACTCAAGGGGTATGAGTCAGGATCACTTACACATATTCTAACACTGTCGGCAGTGTCCGTCAACTTTGACATTATTTATTCTCTGCCCTATACTATGCGCTATTATGTGTAGACCAATAGTAACCATTTTAAATAAACTGTCGGAGTCCTTCCGAAGTCCACAATACATCGAAGGACGAAGGAGGAATGATGGTGTATTGCGCCCAGCATTTTTGCTGAGTCTTTCTGCAGCTTTTTTGTGGGCCTGTCAGATTGTCATTTTCCGTTATCAAATAACCCTGGGTGAAAACCCGTATACATTGGCGCTTTGGTCAACAGCTATTGAGCTTCCCTTCTGGTCGTCAATCCTTTTTCGCAAGCGTTCCGAGTTTTCCAGACTAACTATCCGCACAGTGCTCGCTTTTGGTGTTATTGGATTTGGTGGAAGTATTGCAATTGGCCTAATGGAAAATTTAGCAATCGCTAATACTACTGCGACAAACTTCGCTTTTCTCATTCGAACAGTAGTCTTATTTACCATCTTGTTTTCAGCACTGTTCTTTAAAGAGCCGATAACTCGTAAAAAGTTAGTAATGGCGAGCACTATCCTTGCTGGTGCATACTTACTTAATATTCAGAATGGGTCGTTTAGCTTGAGAACAGGAGATATCTATACACTTATCGAAGCAGCGTCCATTGCATTTTTCACGAATATTCTTGTGAAAAAGTTGGTAACTCGCCTTGACCCTGACTTTACGGCCGGAGCCACATTTGCAACAGGTACGTTTTTTCTCCTTATAGTTCTTTGGATGCAAAAAACACCCCTCACCCTTCAAAACATATGGCTTCTTATGCTCTATTCTTTGTGCAATGTTATATTTGCTCGCATACGAAACAGAGCATTCCAACATGCTACTTCTACATTTGTAACAATGATTATGTCGTTCACTCCTGTGTTTGTTCTTATTATTTCTTCTGTAATTTTGGGTGAACGTATGACTATAATACAATTAATCGGAGGAGGTTTTATTGTTCTTACTGGATTTATAGCTGAATATCTCAAAATATGAATACCATCTTTACAGATCGCGTCATGCAGGTACCCGATGCAGGTATTGGCTCAATTATGTACTTTGCGCGTCAGTTTAAAGATACAATATCGCTTGGACAAGGAGCTCCAAACTTTCCTACTCCTCAGTGTGTCTACGATGAAATTCATTTACTGTCAAAGACTGATACCAATTTGGGTATGTACAACACGGTGAATGATAGCTATCAATTGAAACTCAAAAATCTACTTGTTCATGAGTTTGAAAAAGATTATGGTTTTCGACCTGATCCTCAAGATTTTTATCTAACTGTCGGGGGTATTGGCGGCCTCTATGCTGCTATAATGGCGCTTGCTCAAAGAGGAGATGAGGTAATTTTTATGGATCCAAGTTACCCCCTACATCTTTCACAGCTTGCTCTTGCGGACGCAACTCCCCTATTTGTCCCCTACCAAGAAGAGTTAGGATGGCGCCCAAACATGGAAGAACTACGGAAAAAAATATCCAAGAGAACAAAAGCAGTTATTCTGACTAACCCCAACAACCCAACCGGAACTATTTTAAACAAAAAAGAGTTAGAGGAGCTTGCAGACATTGTAATTAACAATAACATTTTCCTTATTTTGGACGAGGCTTACTCCTACCTTACGTTTGATACGCCATTTGTAAGTCCTATGTCTATCGAAAGACTCAGAGATCGTATCATTTTAAGCAAGAGCTTTTCCAAGGAGTTTGCCATGACGGGATGGCGAATTGGTTATTTGTGGGTTAAACAGCCGATGCGTGAAAAAATTCATAATGTTCACCTCTACTTTAGTATTAATCCCTCAACAATTTCTATTGTGGGCGCTACAGTTGCACTTAGTCATCCTGAGGCAAAAAAAGCAATGCAATCGTATCGCGCAGTAATAACCCAAAGCAGACAAGTCATTATAGAGCGCATGTCGGCTTTACATAATGTATTTTCCTTTCAAATCCCCGAAGGTTCATTTTATCTCTTTCCAAAAATTTTGGATGGTTCAGACTCTGTTTCTTTTGCAAAGAGCCTTATCGAAAAAACAGGGGTTATCACCATTCCAGGCGATAGTATGGGTCCAAGTGGCAAGAATCACCTCCGCATATCATTTTGTGCGCCACCAGAAATAATTCATAAAGCTTTCGACCGTCTTGACACCTTTTATTCTGCGAAGTAGAAAAGTTCATTCGTTTAAACGAATGAACTTTTTTTTACCTACGAACGAACTTTGATACAATGGTGTCTGTGATTAAACGTATACAAATCATATTCATGTATAGTGTCACAACAGCACTATATATTTCAGCAATTTTGTTTTTTGCTCCTTTTCGTAACTTTGACACCGATTCTTACTCGCAGATTGGATCTCACATTCTAAAGGGGGTAAATATCTATCCTGATCCAGCTATAAGTAGACACCCGTATCTTCCACTTTTTTTATATATTGAGGCTACTTCGGTATATGTAAATTCCGTTTTTCCTTTATTATCAACTGCATCTATTCTTAAATTTGTTATTACGATATTTCATCTCTTTTCTATTTATTCTGTATATATTCTCAGTAAGAAAAATATAAAGCTAACAGTGTTGTACGCACTCAACCCCATTTCACTTCTAGTCATTACATTTCATGGTCAGTTTGACATAATTCCCCTTTCTTTTTTACTTCATGGAATAGTATTACTCCAGCAAAAGAAGTACTTACATACTATTCTTTTACTTTCTCTTGCTGTCACAGTTAAAACGTGGCCTATTTTATTTATTATTCCCTACTTAAAACGCATACCTAAAAAATTCTTTGGAGCAGTTCTTGCCTTCCCACTTATTTCAATAGTTGTTTATTTGATTTTCTTTGATAGTACGCTTTGGTCTATTATTCGAGTGCTCTTGGTATACCAAGGCGTACAAGGTGTATGGGGTATTGGGGCTCTATTACAGTTCATTTCAGATAATAGAATTGTCTCTTTTATAGCTAAGCTCGTATTTTTAGCAATTATTATTACTTTTTCACTCCGCCAAAAAAAGACCGGACTTATTGAGGAGATTACATCCCTTATGTTCGCGTTTTTCCTCCTTACTCCTGGATTTGGTATCCAGTGGTTTATGTGGTTAGTACCTTTTTTATTTATATCTAAAAAGGCGTTTATTGGAATGCTTTATTTCCCCATTATGCTCACTATTCTTGTGTCATACGCTACTTGGATTGAAATATTCGGCTTAAATATATATCTGGGCAATGCTGTGCTTCATGTGCTCTATCCTCTTTTTGGTATTTTATTGATTATCCAAAAAATAGTTCCTCAGACTCCCCGTCTATGAAGAAAAAAATAGTATTCATATTCCTTGTTTTGGTTTTATTCCTACTGTCTTTTGAAGGAGTACTCCGACTTATGTACTCTCAGTTTGGACCACCGACACAATGGTCTAATGAGCAAGAGTTTGAGCTTGATTCTCGTCTTATATATAAGGGGATACCTAATAAAGAATATACGATTAAGACTGGCGAATATAACGAACATGTCATCACAAACTCCGAGGGTTATCGCACTCGTGAGTTTATACCCAAACAAAAAAATACGTATCGAATAATTGTTATAGGAGATTCCTTTACCTTTGGTCACGGTATACGTTCAAATGATATGACGTACCCCGCTTTAATTGAAAAACAATTAGTGTCAAAATTTCCCAATCTAACAATTGAGGTGCTTAACTTAGCGGTAAAAGGATACTCTCCCGACCAGGAGTATAGGCTGATTTTGGAAAGAGTTTTTCAGTTAGAACCAAATATGATTGTTTGGGCTCTAAATAATCCAGGTGATTTATTTAATCTAACCTACATGACCGGTTGGCAGTCGCCATCACTTTATAATTATGCGAACGGTAAGCTCAAAGACCTTGACGGGCGAATGAACTGGATGTATATAGCCCGATGGATTAAAAATAATACACCTCCACTTATACACTCAAGTTATCTGTTTAATTTTTCGGTTTACTGGATCTCACAGATTCCTATTATGAGTAATAAGCCGAGTGATAAGTATGAGGTACTCATCCCATGGGCCATAAATAAGGTATCTTTTCAAGTAAATGAAGTTCAAAAAAAATGCAAAAAAAATGATATCCAATTTGTCCTAGCCATACTGCCCTACCCAGACATTTTTATTACACAGGAGGGTCGAAATAAAAATAAAATAAGTACGAGTCATATATCAGCATTTAACACGGCAATTGAAAAAGTTCAGTCTAATAAAATATCTGTGATAGACATACATTCCATGATGGCAAATGACACATCAGTGACCTGGAAGTCTCTCTACCATATTAAGGACTATCACCCAAACGACAAAGGTTCAACCGTGTTTGCAACATACATTGCAGATAGAATCTCCAGCCTTATTCCGCTACACTGATACTATGTCGACAAAGGCTCGATACTATGTGTTAGTATGCATTTCCATTGTTGGAGGATATTTCGTTTCCTCATTGTTAGTTGCAAATCTTTTTATTGGCGCACAACCAAAACCTGCCTGGTCCGTATTTGAAGCAAAGTCATTGATATTCAAAGAGCAAATTACCCTAAGTATTACTTCAATGAAAAATAGTCTTCCGCACATTACGCTCCAGGCAACACGACATGAACCAACGCCAATTATTCCCGTAACAACTACTTCTGATACTATTCAGTCTGCGCCAATGGGGTTTTTTGACACTATACCAGCCCCTACAGCGCCACTTGCCCCAACCGATATACCTATCCCAACCACACCCATTTTCCCAACTTCAACACCTATACCAACACGAGCTCCTATTCCAAGTATCGTTCAACTCCCATCAACCTCACCTTCACTCACACGTATTCCTAATCCCACCAAAATTCCAAAACCAACTAATACACCAAAACCCACTACCCCCCCGGAGCCAACCAAAGCTCCCCTTGTTATAGATTTTCCCAAAGTTTCAGGCGATCCCCACAAACAACCATGGTACGGCGGAAAATCGCTTGCCTGTTACACAACCGAGCGATTTATCAAGGTATATGCAAACGGGTTAACGCCAAATGCATGCTTTAATAACATCCGCGCCCATATTGAGTCGAATCTTGTATCTACAACACTACTTGGAAGAGCCATACAGATACACAAAAAGCCCTCCCCGCATATGAGGCTGTTTCAAAAACACTTGATCAATATAAAGTTGACAGCTCAACGTACAAATTTCCGAGTAAAACATACAAAATAAAAAATGTAGGCGCATATATATTTCGATGTAATGTAAATGCAAGTACGAGTGGTAAACATGAGACCTGTTCTGAAGGATGTAAGCTATCCCCTCATTCGTTTGGGATTGCGGTAGATATTAATACCGAAGAGAACTGTAATGGGTGTAAAAATTATGACATGCCTAAAGAAATTTCTGATACGTTTGAGATGTACGGTTTTCGATGGGGTGGAAATTATCCTCTCATTGGCTCATATATCGACGCAATGCATTTTGAGTATATGAGGGATTTGTGTGACGGAGTTTAAATATGGTACTATGACTCTATTAATAGGTAAACTTTAAAAAAACCATAATGACTTTTCAAAACGAAACACCTCCTCAGTATCTCCCTGATAAACGACCGCTGGGATTTATTGGCCAAGCTGAAAAAAACCCGCCCACTTTCTGCACCATGAACTAAAGGTCTTTGACTCTGTTAGGAAACTGGATGATCTTATTTTTCCTCGCAATAAACAATTCTTGTCAGAGTTTGGTCCACGACTTGATCTTGAGTATAAACTTCATGCACCCTTTGACTTAGATAGTAACGAATTTAAATTTTCCGATCCTATTAAGGCAACCGGTGTATCGCTTCGGGAGAAGGCACGATATTCATCTGTAGGTATCGATATTTTCCCAAAAGGAATGTCTGATGATCCCGAAAAACTTATCCGCCGTGTAACCTTCCATGAAGGGCAAAACGGCGATCATTTTGTTACCCTTTTCGGTATTGGGTCAGGAGATATTGCTTATATGACTACCTGTCGCCTGGATATTGATAAACGAAGTATGGGTAAATGGAGCTCAAAGGCTACTTTAGTAGGATTCGGTGTCCAGTTTTCAGGTGATGATGGCAAAAAACATGCCGCATATTTAAGACCTCGATACGACAAAACGTCCGTAGGTAAAGTTCCTAAAATGGACATTGAAATATACGATGCCAAACATGAGGAGCCGCTTACTTATACTCTCGCTGACAAAGATATTGCTGATGTAGACACAAATCGTAAGCATGAGATTTTTCAACTTCACTTTGCAAAAAGAGATATTATTTTCCCCGTCCCATCATCATTACTCAATATTGAGGATGACTTGTAAAACACAAACTGAACGCATAATTATTTTTAATTATCTTCATACTAAGCTTGTTCCACTGATATAATGGATACCTATGAAACTTTCTATCGGAATTGTGGGTTTACCCAATGTTGGAAAAAGCACACTTTTTAACGCCCTCCTGAAAAAACAAGTTGCCGATGCAGCAAACTATCCGTTTTGTACCATCGAGCCCAACGTGGGCATTGTAGAGGTGCCAGATGAGCGTCTGCCAGTCATTGCGAAGATAGTTAAGACCGAAAAAATTGTACCTGCAGTGGTAGAGTTTTATGACATTGCTGGCATTGTAAAAGGAGCCTCCGAAGGTGAAGGTCTTGGAAATAAGTTCCTTTCTCATATTCGTGAAGTTGCTGCAATAGTGCATGTAGTCCGCTTGTTTGAGGACTCAAATGTTATCCACGTCGCCAACAAGGTAGATCCAAAAAGCGATATTGACACCATTGAGGCTGAGCTCATTTTGGCCGATTTAGAAACGCTCAATAAACAGCGTGAACCAAAGATGAATGCTTCCAAGGCCGAATCTGCGACCTACGAGGTCGCATTACGGCTGAAAAAGGAGCTCGATCGAGGCCAATCGGCACGCAACGTACAATTGTCAGACGAGGAAAAAGTACTCGTCAAGCAACTTAATCTCCTGACTATGAAGCCGATGATTTATGCATTTAATGTATCTGAGGTACAACTTGAGAATCAAGAAGAAACAACTAAAAAGATAAATGAGCTTGGATTTGGCTCCAACTGGATATACTTTAACGCGAAGCTTGAAAATGATGTACTAGCACTTTCTCCCGAAGAGCAAAAGGAATACTTAGAACAGTTTAAACTTGAAGATACAGGATTAAACCGACTCATTAAAAAGTCATACGAAATACTTGGGCTCATGTCATTTCTTACCGGCGGGACTCTTGAAGCTCGTGCTTGGACTATTCCTGTTAATACGTATGCGCCCCAAGCAGCCGCCGCAATCCATACCGATTTTGAAAAAAAATTCATTAAAGCAGATGTCTGTTCGTTTAACGACTTTGTGAGCAGTTCAGGCTGGGTTGGTGCTCGTGAAAAAGGCAAAGTCGTGAGCGCTGGCCGTGACTATATTATGAAAGATGGCGATATAGTTGAATTCAAAATTGGAGCATAAAAAGGAATAATACGAAGACGTTCGACTTTCAGACTTTCAGACATTCAGACTTACGCACATATCTCGTATACGCCCGTGCAAATCTGATTGCTGAAAAAAAGGCGAATACCACTCCCCTCCATCCATCACGTATCCCTTTGTGCCGAATCAACATGGAAAAGAAAGTAATTATTGGCTTAACAATAACCCAATTAACAAGTTCAATTTGAAATTTAAAATTTGAAATTTGAAATTTCTTGTTGCGTGTTCGTAGTTCTGCAACAAGATGATCAATGTATCTGCTATTTCTCTCGAGATATCGTTTGAAGGTAGGTGAATCCATGTGAATTAAGGGATTTGCAAGCCAGCCAGTTTTACCCGTTACCTCCATTAACTCGTGTACATCTTTACAGGGTAGGTATGCTTTGCCTTTACGGATAAGCCGAATAACTCCATCTGGATAAACCCCCCCGGAGCGTAAATATCCTCCAAGGAAATAGTTAAGACGGGGAATAAAAAAAGCATTATATTGCGCAGCGTCCTTTATGTCATCCCGAACTTGATTCGGGATCTCTAAATGTCGATTAGGTTGAACTAAATTCTGATGCCGTTCAAACAGTTTTTTCTCCTTCAGTTCATTTTGATATTTGTCTATTTGCAGATTTGACATTGCGAGCACGTTTCGTATTTCTTGTGCGAGCTTGGGGGTTATCCGTTCGTCGGCATCAAGTTGAAGTACCCACTCGCCTGTACACGCATCAATCGCCTTTTGTTTATTGATGTGAAACATGCTCGGGTTATCTGTAACAATTACCCGAGCTCCCTCTTTTGTTGCTAGTTCTACTGTCGCATCAGTTGAAGACCCATCAACAACAATTATTTCATCAACTAAATCCTTGCACGACACAATACAGTCTCTTATATTTTCCGCCTCGTTGTAGGTAGCAAGAGCAAGGGAAATGTGAGTCATAACGTCCAAAGTTTATAAAGTCCTAAAGTCGATTATCTAAAAAGACTTTCGACTAATTTATTATATAATACTTCCATGCTTAAAATCGTACACGCACCGGCAGAAGTGCTTACTAAAGGAGTCCGTCCTGTTGCTAAAATTGATAAAAAAATAAAACAACTCGTATACGATATGGAGGAAACGCTCGTTGCTCAGGTTGACCCACAAGGCGTAGGGTTAGCCGCACCTCAAGTTGGCATTGATCTCGCTATTTTTATAATTAAACCAACTCTAAGTGCCGATACTGAAGTCTTTATTAATCCTAAAATACTTGAGATAGTCGAAACTAAAGAGTCAAGTGTCAAGAGTCAGAAAAAAACAGAGACAGAGCAAGATATAAAGCTTGAGGGATGTCTTTCTATACCCAAAATATGGGGCCCTGTCACCCGTAGCGGCAAGGTACACCTTGAGTACCAAGATCTTACGGGAGAAAAACTCACCAAATGGTTTACCGGCTTTAAGGCAGTTATTATTCAACACGAAACCGACCACCTAAATGGCATACTCTTTACTGAGCGTGTACTTGAACAAAAAAACAAACTCTACGAAGAAAAAAATGGAGAACTTGAGGTTATTCAGTAAATAGTCTTAAAGTCTCCGTTTATACGATTACCGAGTACTTTTGTCTATGAGTATGTCGAGGACTAAGCGTGGTAGCGACATCCGCAGATCATACGAAGAGATAAAAGTATGAAGGAAAATATACTGAAAATCTTAACCTTTCGACTGTACGGCTAGTTTTACAAATGGAGTGACGCCGTCTTTCATGTCTTTCTTGACACGTTTTAGGCACTTTGTGCACATTTTTACTTGTTTAGCAACTGCACCGACCATAATTTTCACCCGTTGAAGATTTGGTGAAAAAACTTTGAGAGTTTTTTGTGCACGCTTCTTCCATCGACCTCCAGCAACACCTCTGTGGTGTGTGTGCTGTCGACCAAGCAACTTTCCTTTTCCGCAGTGATAACATTCATTTTTCATACGATTTGAGAATTTATGATATCATAGGTGTTGCACAAATACAATACTGTTTTGTGTTTCGCGTTATACGTTTCACGATACACGAATGCTTTTTTCACTCTTTTCAAACCCGATTTCATTTGTTTTTTATCTCATTGGTTTATTTATTGCGATCACTATTCATGAGTTTGCTCATGCATGGATGGCAGATAGACTAGGTGACCCCACACCGCGACTAGATGGGCGAGTAACGCTTAATCCCAAAGCCCATATTGACCCTTGGGGGCTTGTTGTCCTTCTATTCTTTGGCTTTGGATGGGGTCGACCAGTTCAGTACGATCCATACAACCTTAAAGACCCTCGTCGAGACGGCGCATACATCGCGCTTGCTGGTCCAGTATCAAATATAATATTGGCTGTAATACTATCTATACTCCTTTATTTGTTCAATTTATTTAATATTTCACTATTGTCTATTATAGGCTTAATCGTCTTCCCTCCCCTCATTTTACTTAACCTGACACTCGCAATTTTTAACCTTTTGCCGGTGCATCCACTTGACGGGTTTTCTATTGTTGAAGGATTTCTTCCGCGCGATCAGGCTGCAGAATGGTCGCAACTTCGTAGATATGGTATGATTTTTCTTCTTCTTCTCATTATTCCGATTGGCTCACAGTCAATGGTGAGTATGATTTTGCGTCCTATTATGCAGTTTGTTGTGCCGTTGTTTATCCCTTCATTTGGAGGCGGAGGCATAGTATAATTTGTCATTTGTAGTTTTCCCTCAGCCCTGATAGTTTAGTGGTAAAACAAGCCCTTGGTAAGGGCTAGAGTGTGGGTCCGATTCCCACTCAGGGCTCACTTACTCGCTCAGAGCAATCGCAAAGCGATTGGACTTGAGCGAGTTGTGCCCGCCTTAAACGAATATTCGTCTGCGTGGCTGTAAGCCTCGAGACGAACATGAGTTTAGGAGGGCTAATTACCCTCTCAACCCATGCACAAACTCAACGCTCAACAGCTTCGCACCGCAACCGACACTGAGGCTAAAAAAGCCAGTTCAGACGTAAAAAACCCCCTATATCTCATTCTTGAAAATGTATACGATACCTACAATATTGGAGGGTTGTTTCGCCTTGCCGATGGTCTAAACGTAGCGGGCCTCTATATATGTGGCAATAGCGAAACCCCGCCCCATGCAAAGATTAAGAAGGCTTCTATTGGTACGTATAAAATAGTTCCGTGGAAATACTGCAAAACTGTTGATGAGGCGATTACAGATATTAAAAAGGATTATAACTCAAAACTTGTATCTTATAACTTACCAAACAGAAAGCTACAAGATACAAGCTACAAGCTACAAGTAGTAGCTGTCGAACAAGACAAACGCGCTGTCCCCTATACCGCAATTTCGTATTCAGCTCCAACTGCCGTCATTGTGGGTAATGAAACATACGGAATACTGCCCGAAACAGTCGCTCTCGCCGATTATGTGGCTGAAATACCCATGTGGGGAATAAACAAGAGTCTCAATGTGATTGTGTCTGCAGCGGTCGTATCCTTCGAAATAGCCCGCCAGCTTAAATTTTAATCCAAAATATACATACTAAATATGTATATAGTATGATATACTTGTATCAAGGTACCCTTTGACGCAAAAGTACGACCACGTAATCCTAATGTGCTCACCGCACGCAACTTTTTTGTGCTTGGGCTTATAACGCTTGGCCTTATTTCATGCGCTCAACAGTCTTCTGCACAACCCCCGCTTGTTGAACCTACCCCAATTGTCCAACCAGCAGTAACTCAGCCACCGCAGGAGGTGTCAACGGCAACCAGTTACCCGCAAGAAATTATTATGTTTCCAACTATCACGCCTGAACCATCACTACAAATTCCCCCAGTGTCAATTTATTATGGTACTCCCCCTCAATGGGCAATTGGAGAATCAGACGCACAAGTTATGGCTAAAATGATAGATGTAACCAAGTCACAAAACCAAGTGGAACGTGCACAATCATATTTACCAAATGATTACATAAATGCAGTGGTAAATCTTGATTATGAAACTGAAAAACCATGGGGTGGTACTGCAACGTTTATAGGATTTAATACACAAACGAATGAATCTATTTTCATAACCGATAGCCACGTTATGTTATCTGACTCAACGCCCTTTCACATAAAACAGCCTCAAACTGGTCTAGATATACGATTAAATCTTCAAGATGTTGTTATTGCGCGCGCACCTGAAGGGCAAATGAGAGATATCGCTGTGGTAAAGCTCCCGTTTATACCACAAGGAGTTACAGCTTATACAATTAACGGCAATGACTTATGTGTCCGAACACAACCAGTTGCCAATAGTGAACTCAAGGGACTGTCGTTTCCTTACCTTAATAAATCAGCTGGTGGGAAGGGTTTTACACCATATTTTGCATCTGGACTCATTGAGACGGTTGGCGATCAGAATACCATTCCAACAACGTGCTGGCATGAACAAGCTTCAGGACAGCTCGGAATTCCTACAACTGTACCCACCCGATTTGGATCGAGTGGCACACTACTATTAGATACTCAAAACAATGCAGTAGGGCTTATTCGAGTAGTATCTCCTCATGGTGCAGTAATTACGCCTGTAAATGCAGAAATACTTAATACTCTCGATGCACAAACCGGATTTACAATGCCATAACGAATTAATATCCTATAGTTGACTTTTATAAAGTCTTATAGTATAATTCACCCATATGAATAAAACATCTTTCAACTCAAAACATGTAGCTCGCTTCGTTTCGGTCATTTTGGGTCTTGTCTTAACGCTACAAGCTACAAGCTATACGATTCGAGACGCCTCAGCCCAATACGGCCAATACGGCCAGCCAGCCCCTGTAGAGTCAATCCTTATTGATAAACAGGTATCTAAGCCTGCGGTAAAGAGCAAGGGTGGCACACTACAGTACGAATATGTTGACAACCTTACTCCATCAGACGTCCGTTTTCAGCCTGGAATGGAGATTATGTTTAAACTTCGTGTAAAAAACACCTCAGCGGTAACCTTGTCTCAGGTAACTGTTACCGATAAAGTACCTTGGTATCTTGAGCCTGTGGAAGGTCCAGGTACCTATGATGCAAATGCACGCACTGTTAGCTTTGATGCAGGTTCGTTTAAACCTGGCGAAGAAAAGGTGTATTACCTTAAAATGCAGTGGTTTGCACAAGACAAACTCCCTGCTGACCGTGGCCTCATGTGTGTAAGCAACTATGCTCGTGCATATTCACATAACGCATCAGATGACGACACTGCACAGGCTTGTGTTGAAAAACAGGTTGTAAATGTAAAACAGGCTCCTAAAGCTGGTCCTGAATTGGGTATCCTACTTGTTGCAGGCCAACTAGGTATGCTTGGAGTTGGATTGAAATTACGTAAAAAATTAGTTTAATTACTAATTTTCATCATACACACTCGAAAGAGTAAAAACGAAGTCCCCCGAAGCCGTTGGCGTAGGGGGATTTTGTTGTATTTTGAGGCAGATTGATATATAATGAATATGTATTTGTAGTCGCTCTTTTGCTACCGATAGCATGGTAGAGAGAAGGCGTAACTGCTCCTTGACATTATTGTAGTTTTGAACCCTTTCAGAAGAAGCGGCATGATGTTTTTAATGCATTGAATATCAGGC